>JACCDT010601227.1_pt1 | contig 58029 bp, 58 predicted proteins | sample 7446291 | NCBI WGS metagenome assembly JACCDT01 (sample SAMN15323446, study PRJNA562643) | freshwater metagenome | isolation source: river surface water | place: USA:Blue River Watershed | collected 2017-08-17
GAGAAAGCTAAAAAAACTCAGGAAGCAAGCTCTGGTAATGACTTAATCAGTCTCTATCGCGATGCGGCTAACAATGATCCTGTCTTTCTAGCGGCACGTTATGCTTATGATGCGGGTCTTGAGAAGCGTTGGCAGGGTTTTGCTGGCTTGTTACCTCAAGTAGTGGGTACTGCCAATGAGACTCAGAACGACTTCACGCGCCGAGGCGCGAACGAAACTCGATTCATGTCCAGAGGTTGGGCTGTCACGCTCACACAACCGCTTTTTAGCTGGGACAAATATGAAACTGCTCGCCAGGGTAACTTGAGTGCCGATATCGCTGCTGCTCAATATGCCGCTGCTGAACAAGATTTAGTCATTCGTGTCACAGAAGCTTACTTTAATGTTTTAAATGCTCAAGACACGCTCAACTTAGCGCGCAACAAGAAAGCGCTCATTGCTGAGCAATTAGAACAAGCCAAGCGTAACTTCGAAGTGGGTACAGCCACGATTACAGACACCCATGAAGCTCAGTCACGCTTTGACTTAGTGGTCGCTCAAGAAATCGCCGCCCAAGCTGACCTAACAATTAAGCGTGGTGCACTTGAGCAAATCGTGGGTAAACCCATTGGCGAACTCAAAAGCCTTGCCCCTCAAGCAAAAATTAGCTTAGTTGTTAACGAAGATGCCAAAACCTCAGGAGCTAAAAAAGCCGCTGCCAAATCCAAGAAGAAAACCACAGTCACTCAAGCCGCGTCTAAAGCCATTGATGTGAATGCGGTAATGGGTGTCGCCCCTACTCAATCCATGAATGACTGGGTCGCACAGGCAGAAGATGTGAGTTACAGCGTGGTTGCTAGCAAACTCAGTTACGAAGTGGCCAAGCGCGAGACCTCCAAATCGGTGGGCGGCCATCTCCCCACGCTAGAGCTGGTGGGACGTCGCAGCTATACCGACAGTGACAGCTTTAACGCTGTCACAGGCAACACCCTCTCGTTGCAATCATTTTCTACACAAGGCATTGTGCAAGTCACCGTACCGATTTTCTCCAGTGGCTTCACACAATCTGTCGTGCGTGAAAAAGCGGCTCTCGAAAAGAAAGCCCTTTCTGACTATCAAAATATCCGACGCTCGATTGCTCAAGCCACTCGCCAAGCCTTCTTAGGCTTTAACCAGGGCCTAGCTCAGGTGAAAGCCTATGAAGCGGCCGAGATTTCTGCCATGAGCGCTTTGGAATCCAATAAGCTTGGCTATGAGGTAGGTGTACGTATCAATATTGATGTGCTCAATGCTCAAGATACGCTTTTCACAACCCGTCGTGATTTAGCCAAAGCCCGTTACGACACCATCTTGAATGGTCTGCGCCTAAAAGCGCAAGCAGCCGTTCTGAGTGATGAGGATTTGCAAGCGGTGAATGCTTTATTGAAATAAGTTTTAGTTAAGTATTATTTTTCGAAATAATAAAAGCTAAGCAAGGCCTAAACATTCTGGCTTTTACTTTGCGGCTTAAGATTAATTGCCATAAAAAGATAAAACAATACCCAAGTAAAGGCCTACTTGAATAAACGATAAACCAACTATCCACTTGATTAAATCGTTTTTCATGACCACTTTAAAATGTAGTAATTTAACTCCAACAGATATAAATCTGTCATTGTGGAAAAAATGCTCAAATGAATCTCTTAGAGCCTCAGTCACCGCTTCAGCATGAGCAACAGGTACACCAATACCAGTTAATTTCTTTTTTAATTTAAGGGTATCGAATGGAAATGTCATACAAAAAATAATCAGCAGCCCCAATCGACTTCATTAAAGTATCCGTAAACTTACCCCTGCTCATGTATGGACTACAAAATAGCCACACGGCGATCTTCTAATTCACGCATATAACAAATGTTCTTTGACGCCACGCAACTCAGCGTCATCCAGATCACCGGAAACCTCCTAACGATAACGGGTGATAAAGAGCGCCGTCGAACCCTCTTTCATCACAGCGACTGTTGACTCAATTTGCTGAGGACGAACCTTCATCTCAGTGCCTATTTGCTTGTTAATCTACCGAGCAATTTACTCAGCAGATTCGAGAGTTAGTTCAGACACGGAGGTAATTTATGTAAAGATAAATTAATGATGATATAACTTCAACATGAAACTCAGTGACCAGTTAAATGATTTGATTGCTATGAACGAGATCATCACTTTTTCAACAATAATGGCAATTTAGCTAAAAAATCTTTGGCCACCATTGAATTGCCGTAGTCTGAGTAATGGTCACCATAGCTATATAAAAACTGACCATCCTTTGCAATGCCACAGTGATTATTTGCTACATCACATACCAAATTTGTTGGGTCATAGACAATTAATCCCGGGTGATTTTCTTGGAGTTTTTTTACAAATAATCTATAGCGCTCATTGGTATGCATATGTTGTTCATAAGTCATACTGCACAATGGATTCTCTTTGCGAAATAAAAATTGATTCAAGAACTCGCTCTTAGTTAAGCCTCCACTGATACAACTCTTAGGATCTGGAAAGCCAGGATGATCTATTAGGAAGATAACGCGCTTACCAGCTCTCTCAAGCGCATTAATTGCGTTACCAATACCTAGAATTCCCTCATCAAATAGAGGACTTTTATCTAAATCATCTTTTGAATAGACCTCTCCTAAGCTAAAAATTGATCTAGCTGCAGGCGCAAACATCACGGCCTCTAGTTCTTTGTTTGCTAACAAAGCATCGATGACATATTGGTTTTTAGCAGCATTTCTACCCCTTAAACGAGGGATATCACCCAACATGGGAATTGCATTCCCAATCATCATCCACCTGGGACTGTCTTGGTTTGCAGCCTCACGTGCTAAACCATAAAAAATCGCCTCGCCCTTACTATCACCCCACACTGCATAGGTAGCCTTCTTATCCTTCGGCGTGAAACAAGATTTCAAAATCAATCTTGCCTCCAGAGGAATACCGCAGTCATTGGCCCAACGCTTTCTGTCTGCGCCCATCGTCAAAGAGGCTGGATCAGCATTTAACAAACCAGCATGTCTTGATTTGACACCTCTTGTTTTATATATCGATGCTCCTGCTAAACAAATGATTAGCATCAAAATAGATAAACCCCAAATGATTGATCGCTTCGCCTGAGATGAGCGAAGAGGCTTTTCAATAAATTGATAAGTCAAAGCAGCCAAAAAGACGCTCAGCATTACCAAAATGCAACGAATATCAACAGGTGGGGCTTCAGAATAAATAATTCTGGTAAATGATAGTAAAGGCCAATGCCATAAATACAAAGGAAAGCTTATTAAACCTATCCAAACAAAAACTTTTCTTGATAAAACATAATGATTAACAAATCCCTTAGGACCAGCCGCAATCAAAAGTGCAGAGCCAGTTGCTGGTAATAGGGCCCACCAACCGGGAAAGGCTCTTGACTCATTGATTACGACAAAGCCAATCACCACAATGACTAAGCCCAAGCTTGAAAGAAAATTTCTATAACGCTCAACGATTGTTGCGAATAACGTCCAAGGGTGTAATGCGTGATAGGCCAAAAGAGCCCCTAAGGCTAACTCCCAAGAACGGCTCAAAGGTGAGTAAAACGCCGCACTGGGATTATTTCCTACTTGCGATACATTCAAACTAAAAGAGAGAAGCGCAACCACAACGATCAATAAGAAAATATTCCAAGAACGCTTAGCAAAGAAATAAAGCAATAAGGGCCAAATAATATAAAACTGCTCTTCAATGCCCAAGGACCATAAATGTAAAAGCGGTTTTGTATCACCAGCCGCATCAAAATAGCCGGCCTCTCTCCAAAACATAAAGTTGGCAATAAAACCTGCACCACCGGCCGCGTGTTTGCCTAACGCACGATACTCAACTGCGGTTAAGACCACCCAGCCCAAAGCCAAGCAGAACAAAAGAACAATACTCAACGCAGGGAAAATACGACGCACACGTCTAACGTAAAACGTCTTGATACTATAGTCACCAGCCTGAATATCTTTTAAAAGAATACTAGTAATCAAATATCCAGAAATTACAAAAAAAATATCTACGCCAATAAATCCACCAGGCAAAAGATTTGGAAATGCATGAAACAAGACCACCGGCAAAATAGCCAAGGCTCGAAGACCATCAATGTCGGAACGATAAGAGATTGAGTGAGAATCTTGATTGCTCATGCATCATCTTTCAAAATATTTTTAAAAAATTCAGTCATCAGTTTATTTACTTACTTAATTTACTGACAAAACTTACTTAGTGACTTTCATCGTTTCAAGAGCCGCAATCGCAGCCAAAACTTCCTCAACACTTGGAGGTCGATCCTTATCTCCTAGATTATGAATGTTTGGCGACCAATATCCTTCTGTTTTCCAGCGCGGTGAATCGCAATACAGCTCAATCGTTGGCCTTCCCAAAATAGCTGACAAATGAGTCAAGCCGGTATCAACGCCGATGGTCATCTTGGCACCAGTAACCAGACCAAAAGCATCCGCAATTGAAAAGGCACTCGGCACAATCGCTTTTGAGTCAACCAAAGAATAAGCCCCAGAAATTTTTCTGGCAATTTGAGTGCTGACTTCTTTCTCTTGATCATTACCCCAAGGAAGGATAACTTGGATGCCCTTGGCTACCAATGTCTTACCCACAGTCACCCAATGATCATCGGACCAGCGCTTTGACTTACCCGCTGTCGCATGAAAACACATAACATAAGGCTTGCTCACATCAAGCCCCAAATCAATGCGAGTCGATGCAAAGTCCAAGCTAGCAGCATCCACCAAAGACTGAACATAAGTATCTGGATAAAACTGAGGGGGTGAAGCTGCGCGATCAGGTACTGGAAGATCAAGAGCTGAAGCCATCACCCAACGCGAACGATCCACCGCGTGAGAATGAAACGGCACCTGCACACAATCTGTGTAGAACATACGAGCCAATGGCTCGTAACCAGAAAACTCTGTTTGATTGGCTAAACCAATAACTGAAGCCGTCTTGTTTGGGTTGGCTAAGTGAGTCACCCAAGCTGACTTTAATAAGCCCTGAGTTTCTATGATCAAGTCATAGTCAGAAAACACCCCTGACTTAAATTGCTCTTTAAAAGCAATATATTCCTGAATACTGCGAATGAACTCACCCCGTTTGAGGGATTTTTTCCAACGTCGCAAAGCGAAAGGAATGATGTTATTGATACCAGTAACTGAATCACCAGATGGCGAATTAATGGTCTTGAGTGGCTCTAAAAGCCCAATATAGCCCTCTTCCACCACCCAATCAATTTGGGCTGCTGGGTACTTGGTACGCAGATCCCAAACCACGGGTAAATTGTGCAAAACATCGCCCAAAGAGGATAGCTTAACAATCAATATCTTCATAAGGGTATATTTTCACCCAATCTATTACTTTCATCAGATTTTTAGTGTAGTCTAAGCTAAAAAGATTAAAATTAGATAATGATTCAGACGCTTCTATCTAGCCAAATCCAATATCAGTCGGAGAGGGACAGTCTAAAAAGACTTAATATTTTGACAGGTCTACTGGTATTAGCCTTTCCTCTAGTTTATTTATCAGTAAGACATGCTGTTCACGCCTCACTTTTTTTACTGTTTGGCATATCGATAATTTATGGCCTGCTAGCTTACCGATCTAATTCCTATCGTTTTAAAGAGCCGATTCCTTGGTTAGCCTTATTAGGGCTATCTTCTATTTTTCTTGCAACAGCAATTACCCAGCTTATTCGCGGTGAATTTCATGTTCAATCATTTGATGGTCCCTCAAGAATTTTTTTAGCTACCGCTGTATTTCTTTACCTTCGCACACGTCCTGTTTCTTATATCAAACTTTTGGAAATTGCCATACCGCTTGGGCTAATTATCTTGATGATTGCCGTTCAAGATTCTAGTGCTAGAAGCAATTGGTGGGGCGATAGATATTCAACCAATTTTGTTGATCCAAATACTTTGGGAAGCCAAGCATTGCTCCTCGGATTGATTTCCCTTTTTGCAATCAGACTTGCGGATCAGAATTATCTGATGACATTATTAAAAGTGATAGGAGGAGGCCTTGGCATTTATATTTCTATTTATGCAGGATCTCGCGGTGGTTGGCTATCCCTCCCCTTTCTTTTAATACTATGGCTGATACTTAGAACCCAAATATCATTTCGCAATAATAAAATAACAAACAAACAGTTACTCATTCAACTGTCTGGAATGATTTTATTTTTAGGCATTACCTTGACCATCATCTATCTATACATACCTAATGTATCAATAAGATTATCAGAAGCACATCAAGACATCATTCAATGGTTTGCCAGAGTTGATTTCAACAGTTCCGTAGGGTCGCGCTTAACAATGTGGGAATTATCGCTATTCCAGCTTGCCCCTATAGGTGGCTTTTCAGGTATTGGCGACATACCATCGATTGCAAAAGCAGTGGCCCAACTTCAACTAGACCCTGTTCAATACAGAGAAGCCATCTTTAATCTTTCAGTCAATGGTCCACACAGTGATTTTCTCGCAAAATTATTGGTAACTGGATATATCGGCGCAGCTTTTTATCTTATTACCATTGCTGCACCATGGTTCATTTTTTGGAAAAATCGTCTCAACACTAATTTAGATAAGCGCGCCGCTGCACACATGGGTCTTTATTTCATGACCGGCATCTTTTTTTGCGGACTAGCCAATGAAATGATTTCGCTCAAATACAGCTGCTCTTTTTATGGCTTAATCCTCGCATGTCTTTTAGCTGAGGTTTTAAGACCCGCTGAACACTCTTTACCCAGATAAGAAATCGATCTTCTTATGAATCCAAACCGCTATGCACTCACATTTGCTTGTTATAACTCAGTAGCATACACAAAACTCTGTATTGAGAGCATGATCAAAAAAGGTACACCCCTAGATCGTCTAATCGTTGTTGATAATGGATCAAAAGATGAAACAAGAGATTACTTGAACACCTTGAGTTTGGGGGGGAAAATCTACAACCATCATAATTTAGGTTGTGGCGTAGCATGGAATCAAGGTGCCTTAGCATTACAAGCTGAATGGACAATTGTGATGAACAATGATGTCCTAGTGTCCCCAATGTGGATTGAAAACCTGATTCATACCGCTGAGCAAATAGGTGCAAAAATCATTTCCCCTGCCTTGATTGAAGGTCAATTAGATTATGACTTTGATCTTTTTGAAAAAGATGCCTCTCAGAGAATGAAACATGTCCATCGTATAGGCGCTCAACATGCAGTATGTTTGGCTGTTCATGAATCCGTATGGCTAGATATTGGCTATTTTCAGCCCGTACCAAAATTATTAGGTTATGAAGATACCTTATTTTTTCATGAAGCAAAAAAGGCCAACATTAAAACAGCTATCACTGGAGCTAGTTGGTTGCATCACTATGGTTCAATCACTCAAACAGCTATGAAATTAGAGCGCGGCCTCAAAGTAAAAGATGGCTTAGGCTACAGATATAACTACAAGCTTCTCAATCAATCTTGGCTTGAAAGAAAACTAAATAAATTCAAAAAGAAATCACAGGAAAAGATTTGGCGCCAGGAAGAGCTCAGCCAGCATAGCATGAGTCTTCATGGCATCAGAGAAAACCAAGCATTCAAGTGGCTTTAAGGAATAATAAAAAATTCTCTTAATTGATTTTTATATCTAATTGGCTGACTTTTCACATGGTCTCTGTAAGCCGCAAACTCTTGATGGTGATACTCAAAATTATTCAATATATCTTGAGATAATTCACCAAACTGCTCGACAAATTTCGGATCATAAATATCTAATTTATATTTCAAGTCAATCGGCAGATCGACTTGATTACCTGCCGAACCTAAACGACCTGTAATTAGGCAACAACCATGCATTGCAGATTCACGTGGCAATCTTTCTCGACCAGGGAAATGGCCAAAATCTATATATAACTTAGCGGTTTGAAATTTTTTAGTTAATCCAGGTCGGTCAAAACCCATCAATGGCGTGAAGGTATATTCAGAAAATTTCCTCATTAACAATTCTGTTATTTTTTTACCTTTTACAGGGTTATACAAAATTTCATTAGTTCTACCCTGAACACCAGGATCAAGGCCATCTTGTAAAAATTGATCTGCAATAGGCTCATAAAAAGGAATCACGGATAACCCTTTAGATTCCAGATAGTCCTTTGCATAAAAACTCTGCGCAAAATGAATCAATTTGCCCAAACTCGATACTCCAGTAATAGGTCGCAAGCCTTTAAGTACTTTTTTAAAGTACCTAATTCTGTCTCTTAATGGGTTGATATGACGACGCTCCAAAAAGTTATCCAATGATAACCACCAAACAGATGCTTGTGCATTTTTAACAGCCATCGCCAAGGTCGTATTAATTTCCGGAAAAATGATTAATTCACCGGCAACATCAGCATAACGAGCCACAGGTGTTTGATATTGTTTGTATGGCTCAGGAACATCGAAGGTTTGATCAAATGGTGTATAAACAATATAAGCGTCCTGTCCTATCTCTCTCAATAACTGAACCAAATGATGCATACATTCTGGACCCCCTGTGACCACATTACCAGGACTCACCACTAACACTCGTTGATATCTATTCATAATTACAGTCACTTAGCTTGACGAACTACCTGTTGAAAATATTGAATCGTTTTTAACAACCCATCCTGCAATGCAACGTTTGGCTGCCATCCTAATTGAGCTTTGGCTAATTCAATACTAGGCTGACGTTGCTTAGGATCATCCTGAGGCAAAGGCATAAAAACCAATTTGCTATTCGATTCAGTTAATGCAATTACCTGCTGAGCCAACTCCAACATGGTGAACTCACCAGGATTGCCAATATTCACTGGACCTGTAAAGCCAGCAGGGCCATTCATCATGCGTATCATGCCATCAATCAAATCATCCACGTAACAAAAACTTCTAGTTTGATGACCATCACCATAGATCGTGATGTCTTTACCCTGAAGTGCTTGCATGATGAAGTTAGAGACCACGCGACCATCATTAGGATCCATCCTAGGGCCGTAAGTATTAAATATACGTACCACTTTGATATCCACTTGATGCTGACGCCAGTAATCAAAGAATAAAGTTTCAGCGCAGCGCTTACCTTCATCGTAACAACTTCGAATACCTACTGGATTAACCCGGCCCCAGTAATCTTCAGTTTGAGGATGAATTTCCGGGTCACCATACACCTCACTGGTTGATGCCTGAAGAATTTTTGCTCTCAAACGCTTAGCTAAGCCCAACATATTAATAGCGCCATGAACACTGGTTTTGGTGGTTTGGACAGGATCAAATTGATAGTGAGGAGGCGAAGCTGGGCAAGCCAAGTTATAAATCTCATCAACCTCCACATATAATGGAAAAGTCACATCATGGCGCATCAACTCAAAATTTCGGTTAGCCAATAGATGCTTCACATTATCTTTACTACCTGTGTAGAAATTATCGACACACAAAACATCGTTGCCCTCACTCAACAAACGCTCACATAGATGAGACCCTAAAAAACCCGCACCGCCAGTGACTAATATTTTTTTCATGACTATTTTTTTCTTAAAGAATGAGTTGTTCTGCCAATGCCATAGTATTCAAAACCAGCCAATTTCATTTCTTCTGGCTCATAAAGATTACGTCCATCAAAAATGATCGGGTCTTTTAACTCCTGTTTGAGCAGAGAAAAATCCGGGGATCTGAATGCTTTCCACTCTGTCACAATGACCAAGGCATCTGCTTGCTTGAGCACTGACTGCATATCTGTACCACAATTTACCTGCATCAAACCTCGAGGATTACCCTCGAAATCCAACTCGAAACAATGCTGCGCCTCTCGCGTTGCAACTGGATCAAACGCTTGTATGCGCGCACCACGCTTCACCAACTCTTGAATGATGACTCTACTTGGAGCTTCACGCATATCATCGGTATTAGGCTTAAATGCCAAGCCCCACAAAGCGAATGTTTTACCACTTAAATCAGAGCCATAGCGCTCAATAATTTTATTAACCAAAGCACTCTTTTGTATCTCATTTGCAGCCTCAACAGACTGGAGAATTTTTAGATCTTGCTGATATTCTTGTCCGGTCTTAATCAATGCTTGAACATCTTTAGGAAAGCAGGATCCTCCGTAACCTGTGCCTGCATATAAAAATCCATAACCAATTCGACTGTCAGATCCAATTCCTTGGCGAACATGCTCAATATCAGCACCCACGCGCTCAGCCAAATTCGCCAATTCATTCATAAAAGAAATACGTGTGGCCAACATCGCATTGGCAGCATATTTGGTTAACTCAGCACTGCGTACATCCATATAAAATGTACGTTCATGATGACGATTAAATGGCGCATACAATTTACGCATCAATTCTTTAGCACGCCGCCCCAAATCATCATCATAGGTACCAACAACAATACGGTCAGGCCTCATAAAATCTTCAACAGCCGCGCCCTCTTTTAAAAATTCTGGATTAGAAACGACGGAGTAATCCACATGACGATTAGCTTTCTTTAACTCATCTGCAATCGCCGCCTTGACCTTGTCTGCCGTTCCTACTGGCACAGTTGATTTATCAATGATAACCTTGAAATTAGTCATATAACGGCCAATGTTGCGCGCCGCCGCCAATACATACTGTAAATCAGCAGAACCATCTTCATCTGGCGGTGTACCTACTGCAATGTATTGAATATCTCCATGAATAACAGCTGCCTCTATGTCTGTGGAAAATTGGATTCGACCAGCGGCACGATTACGCGCAATCATCTCTTCTAAGCCTGGTTCATAAATGGGAACACCACCTCCATTTAATAAATCAATTTTTTTTTGATCGAGGTCCAAGCAAAATACTTGATTACCTAATTCAGCCAAGCAAGCGCCTGTCACCAAACCCACATAACCAGAACCAACTACCGTTACTTTCATTTAATTTCTTTCTATTTAAACTTAGGTGCCATCTGCCAAGACAGTCCCGACTGATCCCTTTGATTAACAATCACATTGCCTTCTATTTTAGGCCATTGAATATTCAATACAGCATCATTCCAAAGAATGCATTGCTCACTGGCAGCATGCCAATAGTCTGTGGTTTTATATAAAAATTCAGCCGTACCTGAAAGTGTCAAAAATCCGTGCGCAAAACCAGAAGGAATCCAGAGTTGTTTTTTATTACTTGCCGATAACTCAACACCAAACCACTGTCCAAAAGTGGTAGAGGATTGTCGCAAATCCACAGCCACATCGAATACTGCCCCATGGCAAACGCGCACCAACTTACCTTGCGTGTGTTCAATTTGATAATGCAACCCTCGTAGCACGCCTAACTTAGATGCCGAGTGATTATCCTGAACAAATGTGACTGATTCTCCGATGGCTTGAGAAAAATCTCTTTCATTGAATGATTCAAAAAACCAACCGCGATCATCGCCAAATACTTGTGGCTCAATCACTAAAACACCTTCAAGTGGTGTAGGCGTAATAACGATTGGCATTAAATTTTTTCCTTCAGCATTTTTTCTAAATACTGACCGTAAGCATTTTTATTCAACGGCGCTGCTAACCTCAGGACATCCTCCGCAGAAATCCAACCTTGACGATAAGCGATCTCCTCTGGACAGGAAACCATCAGTCCCTGACGTTTTTGTAATGTGGCAATAAACCTTGCGGCATCTAGCAAAGAATCGTGTGTACCTGTGTCTAACCAAGCAAAACCTCGACCCATAATTTCAACCTGTAATTGATTTCTATCAAGATAGTGCTGATTGATATCTGTGATTTCTAATTCTCCACGATAACTCGGCAAAATATTCGCCGCTATATCACATACTTGCTGATCATAGAAATATAACCCTGTGACCGCATAACTACTTTTTGGTCGAAGAGGTTTTTCCTCAATGGATAAAGCTTTTAAAGAGGCATCAAACTCAACCACGCCATAACGCTCAGGATCATTCACATGGTAAGCAAACACAGTAGCCCCAGAAGAACGCTGATTAGCGGCATGGAGTTGATTTACCAACTCATGGCCGTAAAAAATATTGTCCCCTAAAACCAACGCCGAAGGATGATTTCCAATAAATTCTTTACCTATGATGAAAGCCTGCGCCAAACCATCAGGTGAAGGTTGAACGGCATACTCAATATGAATACCCCACTGAGATCCATTACCCAAAAGCTCTGAAAAGCGCGGCGTATCTTGTGGGGTTGAAATCAATAAAATATCTTTAATGCCAGCCAGCATCAAAGTGGTTAAAGGGTAATACACCATCGGTTTATCGTATACCGGCATCAGCTGCTTCGATACTGCTTGAGTCACCGGATACAAACGAGTGCCTGAACCACCTGCCAAGATGATGCCCTTACGATTCAAATGATTGAGTGGATGAGTCATATTAATGATTGATATTAAATTTCATAAGAGCATACTTGAATTTATCTAACTTTTAAGTGCTGTAGCAACATAATCTTTAACATACTGCTCAACCTGGTCCTGCCAGCGCGGATAGGCTGTTGTATATGCCATCTCAGTCAGTACTTTTTTTAATTTTTGGTTAGATAAGTGAGAGTTCAATGGTCTTTTCGCAGCCACAGGATATTCTTGAGTAGTGATCGGCAAAATATTTTCAGACTTTACCTCTACACCTTCACCATAACTTGCGGCAGTCTCAATAGCAAATATAGCCATGCCATGCCAAGATGTTTCACCATCAGGCACAACATGGTAAATACCAGATTCAACCCTAGACTGAGCTACTTCTAGGCTAACTTCTGCTAACCACTGAGCTGAGGTAGGTGCCCCTACTTGATCTGCCACGACTTTTAACTGATCTCGCTCAGCCGCCAACCTCAAGATGGTGCGTATAAAGTTATTACCCTCCCCATACACCCATGAAGTCCGCAAGATAAAATATTTCGAGAGTGCTTCTGGACCTTTTCTACTACCAGAAGCATGGGCTAAATTAAAAGCTTCTTTAATCACCTCTTCACCAGCCAATTTACTCTGACCATAGATACATAATTGATCAATCGGTCCGGTGACATCGGTTTCTAAATAAGGTGTTTTTTTAGTATCGGCAAAGACATAGTCTGTTGAATAATGTATCAACAAGCCATGAGGTACTTGAGATATATAACGCGCCATTAACGCAGGAGCTTGAGTATTAATCGCAAAAGCTTGCTCACGCTCAGCCTCTGCTTTATCAACAGCTGTATAGGCTGCAGCATTAATAATGATCTGTGGTTGATGCCGACTCAAAACTTCATTTAAAGCCACTTGATCGGTCAAGTCACAATCCGTGCGCTTCAAATAAACTGCGGGAATTTTTAAATCAGTCAAACAAATTTGCAATGCCTTACCAACCTGACCCTCACATCCAAATACTAAGAGAGGATTATCAAGATCTAATAATGGCGAAGGAAAAGATGTCATACCTAAGTTTGATGAGTTAGTTATATTGCTGTTTTAACCATTCTCGATAAGAACCATTTAAGACACCATCAACCCAGTTTTGATTATTTAAGTACCATTCCACTGTTTTTTGTATACCAGTCTCAAATGTTTCTGCAGGTTTCCAGCCTAACTCTCGCTGAAGCTTGGTGGCATCAATCGCATAACGGCGATCATGTCCTGGACGATCTTTAATATAAGTAATTTGTGATACATATGTTGAGCCATCAGTTTTAGGCCTTAACTCATCCAAGATACTGCAAATAGTATTCACCACAGTCAAATTCGTTTTTTCATTCCAACCGCCAATGTTATAGGTTTCACCCAATTGACCAGCCTTTAATACGCGACGAATTGCTGAACAATGATCTTTGACATAGAGCCAATCACGAATTTGCTGGCCATCCCCATAGATGGGCAAAGGTTTCCCTGCTAAAGCATTCAGAATGACCAAAGGTATCAACTTCTCAGGGAAATGATACGGTCCATAATTATTTGAACAATTAGTTGTTAGAACCGGTAAACCATAGGTATGGTGCCAGGCTCGAACTAAATGATCAGATGCCGCTTTAGAGGCTGAATATGGACTGTTGGGCTCATAAGGATCAGTCTCCGAGAAAGCAGGGTCTGTTCCTGATAATGACCCATAAACTTCATCAGTAGATACGTGCAAGAACCGAAATGACTGCTTTTCAGTCTCGGGTAACTCTATCCAATAGGCACGAGTTGCTTCTAACAAATTAAAAGTCCCTACAACATTCGTTTGAATGAAGTCACCCGGACCATGAATTGATCGATCCACGTGAGACTCCGCCGCAAAATTGATGACTGCGCGTATTTGATATTTCTTCAATAGACTGAGGACTAAATCATAATTACCAATATCGCCATGAACGAATACATGTCGTGGATCCTCTTCTAATGACTGCAATGTTGCCATGTTGCCAGCGTAAGTCAGTTTATCTAAATTAACAATAGCTTCAGCATGAGGATTGGCCAACCAATCCAGCACAAAATTACCACCTATAAAGCCAGCTCCACCCGTCACTAAAATCATGATTTACATGCCTAAATTAACTAAGCCGATTTTCTCATACCTAGCTAATCAATTGATCTATTTCAAGAACATAAGTAAAGAGGTGACTGACTTAGAAACCGACTCTAAGTCAGTCACTCAAATAACACTTCAATTGTTAAAGAAGACAGTGTTTTTGACGAGAAAAACACTGGATCAAAAAATACTAAGTGCTTGATTCAGATCCGGAATCAGGCATTTCGTTTCGTTGAATAGCAGCACCGACAACACCAGACTTGATACTCAAGGACCGGTAGTCATATTCAATCTTCCGAAACTTCATAAGGCCATCTAATAAAGATTTATATCGATTGAGCTCTTTGATGACCAAGTCATCTTGATAATCACTGTTTCTCTGACTCACTCGATCCAAGAAGAACCACGTAGCCATCGCATGACGAATCTCAGGGCGAAGTTCATCAAACTTGATCATGTACCAAAGACTAGCGGCATACTCCAAAAGTACCTCCTCTAGTTTTTTCGGGGCGTTTTGCCAGGCAATCTCTAGACCAGCCCCTGTTGACAATATGAGAGGTGATCCATAGCTACCACCAATGTAGTAATCAAGTCCCTCAAATAATGGCTTATAGATATGGAACACTGTTTGGTAGTTAGCAATGCCCTTGGTGTTTTCATGCAAATGAATGTACATGTTGTATTCCTGCTTAGGAAGAACAAGTTCCTTCTTTGAAAACCTTGTATTAGGGTCTTTTAAGTAATCAGGAGCATACGGTTGAAACATTTCTGGCACTTCGATCATTTGCGCCAACGCTGTTGGCGTTAGCTGTGCAAATATATTTTCTTGCCGCATCGCCAAACGCAACTTGAAACGTTCAGCAGTCCATAGACAGTCAATCATTTGATCAACCAAGTTTTCTTCGACAACTCCTTTGGGCTTCAAATCCTTGTACATGTTGCGCGTCAAACGCTCGCGTTCTTTGGCATCCTCATGAGGCAAGACTTTTGTTTTTGCATAAGCCCCATGCTTGACTGCATTCAACGATGAATCAGATTTGTACCTTAATTGCCGCCGGCCTTCACGGCCCAAAATATTAATATCCATTTTTAACTTCTTTCTACCATAGAGGCATGACATTGATTAAATAAGCTGACGCAAAGCGCCAACGTTATTAGTGCTTACAGATCTCCAGCTCTATGGATTTGTCATGAGCTAGAGAAGAAATCAAGGTGTTTGGTCCTTGAGGCAACTGTGGTTTGAGACAGTTGTAATGCTTTGGAATTGCATCGTTTTGTGAGGAACGAAGAAACCTTGAACTCATGCGGTTTTGGACTCATGAGCTGTCACTGTTTTTGCCAATGACACTACTGGGGGTGTTTAGAGTCTGTCAGGTATTTAGTCCTTAGGACTTTTCCGGCTCTTTGTTCGGAACAGATGGTGTTTTTGTCATCTGTGCTTGGGTGGCACAAGAAAGTTTTTGGTCTTTCTTGCACAGTCAGAAATAGTCTACAGCAAAAGTTTAGGTTTTGATAAGTGTTTTTGAAAAATTTTTTGACAACACCCTATGCTCTAGCAATGAGTGTCCTAAGAAGCTAAATTATTTTTTCCAGCGAACGCCAGCTTGTGAATCTGGCGTACCGATAAATTCAATGCCCGCTTCTTCTACAGCCTTCCGAACAGCATCTAAAGTTTTAGCCTGACTTGGAGGGACTCCATCTACAGATTCCATCCTAACAATAGTAGTGAAGCCTACCCCGGCCTTATTGGCAAGTTCCTGAACGGTCCAATTCAAAAGTCCTCGTGCCGCTTTAATTTGCCCACTTGTAATCACAGAAAACCGCGCCTATAATGATATAAAATATTGCACTATATAAATATATTATTGCTTAATGGAGAAAAAATGCTTAATAATCAAGATTTTGCCTTGTTGCGAGCCAAAAGTCTAGGTGGCTCAGATATCGGTGCAGTGTTGGGTTTATCCAAATATCGAAGTGCTGTGGATGTGTGGATGGAGAAGACGGGTAAAGAAGTGGGCGTTCGAGATTCTTTGCCCCTGCGCTTTGGTCAATTCGCTGAATCTTTTGTCGCTTCTGAATATGCCTTAGCTACTGGATTATCTTTGGCTACTCATGATGCCGCCGTGATTCATCCTCAGTATGAGTACATGCATGGGCACATCGATCGATTTGTCTTGGATGGGGATACTCCTTTGATTGGTGAAGATGGTTGCATCACTGCCTCACGTATCTTGGAATGTAAAACTGCCAATCCATTTGCTCAATCAGACTGGGGAGATCCTGGTAGTGATCAAGTACCCCTCTCTTATTTAGTGCAATGTGTTTGGTACATGATGCTGACTGGGATTGATCGAACCGATTTAGCTGTTCTATTTGGTAATGCTGACTTTAGGATTTATGAGCTCACCCGAGATCTAGAGTTAGAGCAAATGGTTTTAGAACGCGCAGTATCTTTTTGGGAGAACCATGTTCTGACAGATATACCCCCTGCTGCTACCTCAGAATATGACTATAAGACACTGTTTGGTAAATCCACAGTGAGTAAATCAGTAGAAGCTCCTGCAGAGACTTGTGAACTGATTAAGAAGCTCAAGTCTTTAAATGAACAAATTGACTCTTATGAACAAGAGGTCAGCAGTATCAAGCAAAGCATCATGGGGCAAATGCAAGATGCAGAAGTACTGACCTTTCATGGGCAGACCTTGGCTACCTGGAAAACTCCTAAGCCATCTCTTAGACTTGATGACAAAAGACTGACTGAAGAACACCCAGATCTAGTTCATCAATACCAAGTACCCATCCAGAACAGTCGTCGCTTAGTCATCAAGGAGCTCTCATGAAAGCACTACAAACAGCCATCAATACTCTTTGCCAAACTTTAGGCTTAAATCCTGAAGAAGTTCAGCTTTGGTTAGATCAACACTTAGGAGTACCACTCTATCCTCAGGTACAACTACTGAGATTAGCCAATAAGTACCAATTAGATCCTTTATCCGATGAGATTGCTCTACTGCAAAATCAAGACCAAACTTATCAACCGTTTATCAGCATTGATGGTTGGTCCAAGCTCATTAACAATCATCCCCAATATGCGGGGATGAGTTTGAAAGATTCAACAGAACTCATCGATGGCATCCCCACTTGGATTGAGTGCACGATCTATCGAAATGATCGAATCTTACCGATTGTCATCAAAGAATACTTTGAAGAAGTGAGAACCGACCATCCATCTTGGCAACAGATGCCAAGGCGCATGCTCAGACATCGAGTGATACAGCAATGTGCAAGGTTGGCTTTAGGCATTTCAAGCTGTGAATATTCTGCATTCAAACCACTGGATACAGTAACGAAAAAAAATACTGGCGACTGTAATAAATCAAATATCAAACAAACGAATTTCTTAAAAGAAAAGCTAAAAAATACTTTATAACTTATTTTAAAAAATCTTGATACGCAATTTTCAAGCCATCCATCAAATTGACTTTTGCTTTCCAGCCCATACTTTCCAATCGGTGGCTGTTCATTAATTTTTTGGGGGCTCCATCAGGTTTCGTGAAATCAAAAGTGATTTTCCCCTGATAACCAACCACATGTCCAATCGTTTCAGCCAAATCTTTAATTGATAGGTCAGATCCAAACCCAACATTAATATGACTTTGCATCGACTCGGTATGTTGATCATAGATTTTCTTATCTAGGTTCATAACAAAAATTGATGCGGCGGCCATATCATCGACATAAAGAAATTCTCGCATGGGCATCCCAGAACCCCAAACGACAACTTCAGGAGATTTTTTTTCTTTCGCCTCATGGAAACGACGAATTAATGCAGGAATGACATGGCTATTTTCAGGATGATAGTTATCTCCAGGCCCATATAAATTCGTAGGCATCACAGATCTGTAGTCGATTTTATGTGAATCACCATACTGACGGTTGTAGCTCTCACATAATTTGATACCAGCAATCTTAGCAATAGCATAAGGTTCATTGGTTGCCTCTAACTTACCAGTCAGAAGAGCCTCTTCAGGCATTGGTTGCGGTGCCATTTTTGGATATATGCAACTAGAACCTAAAAATAAAAGTTTTTTAACGCCCGCTTTAAAAGCTTGATGAATCACATTTGATTCAATCATCAGATTCTCATAGATAAATTCAGCGGGATAGGTATTATTTGCATGAATCCCCCCCACCTTTGCAGCGGCTAGATACACCTCATCAGGCTTTTCTGTTTCAAAAAAATTAGTCACATCCTGCTGATTACATAAATTAAGTTCGCCATGCGTGCGAGTAATAATCTGCTCAAAACCCATATTGTTTAACTGGCGAACAATTGCGGAACCAACCATGCCACGGTGACCAGCAACATATATTTTTTTATATTTACTCATGTAGCGCGATCAATGAAAAATTAATTTTCTTTACCAACATGAACTTCGTAACCATGCTTTTTTAATAATGCGTGCTGTTTAGCCTGCAGCAAATCATATGAAATCATTTCTTTAATCATTTCATCAAGCGTAATCTCAGGAACCCAGCCCAATCTGTCTTTTGCTTTTGATGGATCACCTAATAGTGTTTCAACTTCCGTTGGTCGAAAATAATGTGGGTCAACTTTAACAATAGTGTCGCCGATTTTTAACCCAGGCGCATCATTACCGGTAATAGCAGCTACAACAGCTACCTCATTGACACCTTTACCTTGGAATTTGAGTGTTACACCCAGTTCAGCGGCGCTTTTCAAAATGAAATCTCTCACAGAATATTGAACCCCTGTAGCAATCACAAAGTCCTCAGGGTTCTCTTGCTGCAACATCAGCCATTGCATACGCACATAATCCTTGGCATGCCCCCAATCACGCAAAGCATCCATATTGCCCATATACAAACATTTCTCTAAACCTTGAGCAATATTAGCCAACCCCCTAGTAATTTTTCGCGTCACAAAAGTCTCACCACGACGCGGACTCTCATGATTAAATAAAATACCATTACAAGCATAGATTCCATAAGCCTCTCGGTAGTTCACTGTAATCCAATACGCGTAAAGTTTGGCCACTGCGTAGGGGGACCGAGGATAAAAAGGCGTTGTTTCTTTTTGAGGAATTTCTTGAACTAACCCGTATAACTCAGAAGTTGAAGCTTGATAAAAACGAGTTTTCTTTTCCAAACCTAATATTCGAATGGCTTCAAGAATTCGAAGTGTACCCATAGCATCCACATCCGCAGTATATTCCGGTGACTCAAACGAAACTGCGACATGACTTTGCGCTCCCAAGTTGTAAATCTCATCTGGCTGAGTTTGCTGAATAATACGTGTGAGATTTGAAGAATCTGACAAATCACCATAATGCAATACAAAATTACGATGATCTATATGAGGATCTTGATACAGATGATCAATACGATTGGTATTAAATAGAGATGCGCGCCTCTTGACACCATGAACGACATATCCCTTTTCTAACAAAAATTCAGCTAAATAAGAGCCATCTTGTCCAGTAATACCAGTGATTAATGCTACCTTTAGTCGTGTAAACATTCTTAAGAACTTAATAAATATAAAAATGATGAAAAGTGTAATGCTTATTTTTTTTGCATAAATTCATATTTTACTGTTCTATCAATGCCATCAAACAAGGAAACAGGCGGAGAGAAATCAATTAAATTGTTTGATGATATATATATTGAATTTGAACAAAATTTACGAATGCGAACTACACTGATAGAAAAATTTCTTTTTAGATGCTTATTTAGTAAATCAAAGCACCAACCTATAAAAAGTCCTAAAAAAAGTGGAATATGAATAAACCCTTTTGATGGTCTCCCAAGACATTTTTTTACATATAAAGCTAGATAATTCATAGATAAGCTGGGCTGATCAGAGTAATTGTATACATGAATGCCATTATTTAGAGAAAGAGTATGTTCAATAAAAGCAGCTATATTCTCAACATAGGCTATTGATTTTATATTTTTACCAGCCCCAATCATAACAAATCTATTACCGGCAATTTTCTTAAATAAATTATAAACATTGCCACGATTACCTTCTCCAAAAACCACTGTGGGTCTAATAATCACCAATTTTCTATTTAAGGGATCCTCTTCCTGCCACGACTTAAAAATATTTTCAGCCAAGAATTTTGTTTTACCATACTCATTAAATGGATTAATTATGCCTGTTTCGTCAACAGCACTAGTTGGTAATCCATAAACAGCAACACTACTAGTAAAAATAATTACATTAATATTTTTACTAACTGCTAGTTTACATAAATTAATAGCCCCATTAACATTAACATCATAATACAAGCTTTTTGGTAATATATTATCTTTATGCTCTGCAGCCAAATGTACTAAAACATCAGTATTAATAGGTAATTTATCTAAATCTGTGAAATTCCTAACATCACCAACTATAGATATATTGGGGTAAATAGAGCTCATAACCTTATCAAATATAGAAATATTGAAATTTTTACAGAGCAATCTATTAATTAATCGAGTGCCAATAAATCCACTACCACCTGTAACAACAATATTCATATATAAACTCATTATATTTTAATAATTTTTTCGTAGGAAAAATAAGTAGAAAAATTTACGAAAAAAAGTTGGTGATAAAAAAATTATTCCCCTGATCAATAAATCTAAAAAAACCAAGAATAAACTTTTACTACAATTTTTATAAATAAATTTTTGAAAGTTAATTTCAGCTATTAGATATTTTATTCCTCCCCTTCTTTTATAAAAAGAATCACCTGTATTAGCATGAACTAAAATGTTAGGTATATTTATACAATTACAATTTTTTCTAATTAAAAGACACCATAAACCATAATCCTCATGAAGATGAAGGTTTGGGTAACCTCCGACATCTAAAACTACTGATTTTCGAAATGCAACTGACATATGATTAAATGGGTTTCTTCTATAAGAGGATTTTTTTATAGCAGAAAATTCAAGTGGAACACTCCTAACTACTTTTGAAGTATGCCCTCCAATTTCAAGTATATAACTACCTATTAAATCTATATTATCGTTTTTTTTAATTTTACGAATAAGAGTTTCAAATCTATCTGGCAGATTATAATCATCAGCATCAGCTCTTATCACCCACTCATTAACAACTTTTTTTAATCCATAATTTAAGGCATGAGCAAATCCAATATTTTTTGGTAAGTAATATACATCTAGAAGATTGGCGTACATTAACTTATAGCTGTTAAGTATAGATTTTAATTCATCCCCAATAAAACCATCAACAACAATTACTACCTGAGAGGGATTTAAGGTATTTTTAAATATTGAATCTATAGCCAATTCAAATAGATCAGCAGAATCATTTTTATATACACACATTAAAACAGAAAATCGATAATTAGGAATCATTATAAAATATTAAATTTCTGAAGTAAGTATTTAATTTGCGTAGAAATAACGAAATAGCTATGCTTTTCTTTAACCTCATGCTGCCCCTTACTTGATAAGTGCATCCATAAATTTGAACTTTTGAATAGTAACTTAATTTTGGCTATAAAATCATCAAAGGTGAATGCAATAAGGCCACCACTAAATTCATCTATACATCCAACATTTGAGGATATAAAAGGAGTACCACTAGACATTGCCTCCAACAAGATCAATGGCTGTATTTCAGTTATAGAAGTAACCAAAACCAAGTAAGAATTTGATATTTCAGACGCTAAGTTAACTTCAGAATCATCATAGAAATCAACTCTATGATTTAAATTTAGATCATTTACGATACGCCTGCATTTCATATAATAATTGCCAGACTTTTTACCAATAAACCTAATTTTAATATTATCATCAAGTTTTTCTAAAATTTTAATGGCTAATAATTGATTTTTAATCTCTGAAAAATAGCCAACAACTAGAATTAATTTTTTTCTATTTTCTAATGGTACATACACATTATTATAATTAAATGGTACATTGCTCAATTTATATATTGGTATATTTAATTTTTTTGCAATATCCCTATCTAAAAATCTCTTTGATTTACTAATTAAACTTTGCGTTGTTATTGCAGACGTTTTATTAATCAATGATTTTAGTTTTAACCAATAAGGTAACCACAAAAATGATCTAATGTAATGCCTAAAACTCAAACTATAAGGTTGTAATGAAATCCCATGGCTAATTAATATAACTTTACAATTTAACTCATAAGCTATCTTAATCATTATTTCAGAAATTCCATTTTGTAGAGATTCAACAAGTATTATATCCGGATTTACCTCACACAATATATTATTTATATGCTTGCTATTATAAATAATTGGTGAATATAAAGAGCCAGTACCTCTAATATTAACCTCGTGAATATTGGCATCAATATAATAAGGGACATCAAAAGAATTATATGGCCCTACTAAATGAATTTCTAAACCTAATGATTTTAATATTTTATAGTGCAAGAAAGACAAGTTTGCAATACCATTTCTTTTGACAGGATACCAATCCCTAGAAACAAGCATAATTTTTTTTGTTTTAGACAATTGTGTGTAGTCCAGGAATGAATAAATTTGTATTTTTAAATTCCTTATCTTTCATCCAAAATTTTGGCACTATAATTAGTGAATCCAAATCAGAGCCTAAATATGATGCCCACCAACTAAATGTGCTATTTGATATAATGAAATTTTTATATTTCGTCATTATGTAAAAATCCTCGATATCATTATTATTCGGCGAATAGTAGTATGAAACTTCAAATGGGAAAAAAACATTATTTTTCACCCAATCAATATCATCTGTAAATATAATTACCTTAGGAAAGTATTTAAGTTTTTCCGCACATACTAGTATAGATTTTATATACCAATCAGGAGTACAAATATAATATGAATCGTTATTTAAGTAATCGCCACAACGTATATGAACGCACAAATCGTAATTTGAATTAAATTTTATATCTTGAAAGGACTGGTGCAAACCCGCATTAATAGTTGATTTCAACTCATCTGATAAGTATCGATAATCTTGCCAGTATCCATCAAACAAACTATTACCTCTACTAGGCAATTGATTAAATTCTGATTCAAATTTTATACCAATAAAATATAATAATTTATTAATCAAATAATAGCGTGAAATAAATTTAGCTATGAAATAAAGATAAAAAAATAGAATATTACCTTTAATTATTTTAAAATTCAAAAAATTAATACCTAAAATTCTTTTTATTGGGAAAAATTTAGTTATATCAATTAAAAAAACATTGTAATTATAATTTTTTTTTAAGAAAAATGCATATGAATATTGAAATAGTTGGTTACCCATACCACCTTTTAGTATAACGTAAGCATTAATCATAAAATTGAAAGAAAATTTTTAATTGTTTTTAGCTGAGATAAAAAATATTTCTTTCCAAAAAAATAAATAACATATTTAAGTGTTAAGTAATAATTAGTTATCAAACCTAAATTAGTTTTTTTAATAATATTAAATACATCTGCGATCATAAGACCATTATGAATACTATTAATATAACCATTTAAAACACAGTATATATTTTTATATGCTAACTCATTTTTAATATTACCAAAATGATGATAATATATTTTTTTCGAGATAAAAATTTGCTCATCTAAAAATGTTTTAGGCTGTTTGCTGCATAGTCCATTAGAATTTAATCTATATGAAACCAAATTTTCTCTAATAATATCAATATTATAACCAGAAATTATCATTCTAGACCATAATTCATAATCTTCCGGAAAAAATCTATTACTATGTAACTCACCGCTGATCCTGTAACCACCAATTTTTTTTAAAACACTTGTTCTGCATATTACAGATGAATGAATAATCGAATTACCCAAAAAAATTAGTTTATTAATGTTTCTACTATTCGGCTTATATCTGTATAGAAGTTTATTTTTATCATCAATTACATTAGCCCATGATCCACACATTGCAATATTAATATTTAGATCCATATAATTGATTAACTTTTCAAGCCTATATTTATCCGATATATCATCACCATCTTGTCTAACAATATAATCTGCTTCTATAATATTAATGCCTGTATTTAGTGCATTTGATAGTCCTGAATTTGGCATATCAATTAATTTAATCCTATCATCTGAATAGGACAAAATTATATCCCTTGTTCTATCAGTTGAGCCGTCATTAATTATAATAAAATTAAAGTCTTTATAGGTTTGAATCAATATGGATTCAACTGAGTCTCTTATATATTCATCACAATTATATACAGGCATTAAAACTGATATTTTATTCTTCATAATCTCTGTAGTTAATATATGCTAATGATGTTGCAATTAAAAAGTAATAGTAGTAAAAATTTAACAAATCATTAAATAATGCACTAATAATTACAAGTGTAATGATTGACTGCACTAAGCGCAATGAATCATCACCACTTTTAATAATTAATTTCACAGCTACAGATATAATATATATGATTATAAATATTCCATATATTCCAAACCCAACAATTATATCTAAGTATGAATTTTCACTAATAACCCAATTGTTATTATATTTATAATTATACTCTGCATTATAATCAGCCAATGAACTTAGCCCACGACCGTAAGGCATATCAAAAAATCTATCAATGTTATCATATATAATATCTACTCTTTCATTATTACTTGGCTTGTATGCAGTGATAGTTGATTCATAACCAAATATACTTAAAAATGTATTTAATGAAACATTAATATAGTTATCAAGTATACTAGAAAATATATAAATCAATCCTATTGATAAAATAGGATATATAATATATATCAAAAGTCTGAGCCTTAATAGAATTATTAAAGATAAAAATAAGCTAATCCACGCCCCCCTTGAAGATGTACCTATTATCGCAATAAGAAAAATACAACACATTGCGCCATTTATTAACTTCAGCTTATCTTGCATTATGAAATATATACCTATAATTAAACCAGTACATAGATATAATACATCTGTATTTCTACCGCCCGGGATATAGCCAATTGAAAACTCATAATAACCTATAATGCCTAATAGCCCATTAGGGTTATAAGTATTTATCAACTCCGAACCATAAATATAACCATACACCCCATATAATAATAGAAAGATCGATACCAGATATATCGATGTAATTATGTAAATAAAATTTCTATATGTTATTTTTATTTGAGAATTTAATATTACGTAAGCTAAACATATTATTATCGCCAATAATCTATTATCAAAACTATAGATATAATCTATTATTAATATTAAAAATAATGGTGTAAATATAATGCTTATCTTATTTATATTAATTCCGGACTTCAAATTAATCAATATATTTAACGAAAATAATAATAGAGCATATGAAATGTTATATATTCTTAGACCTATTGGCTGCGTTAAGAATGCTATTGATATTAATACACTATATAAATAGAACAAATTTTCATTTGCTATTTTTTTGTACATATTCATATAATTTAATATATTTTTTTGATACTATCTCATTTGAAAAGTTATTTACAGCATTTTCCCTGGAAAAGACTTTCAATTTATTGCTCTTATTAATTAACTCTTTATTAACCCAAAATATTCCATTTATAAGATCATTTTCATCATAAGCTTCAGCTAAATATCCATTTTTTTTATGTGTAATAATGTCCATTAATCCTGTAGAGTTATATCCAACAACTGGTATACCACACGCTTGTGCTTCAGTAGCCATTTGTCCAAAGCTTTCAATATAAGATGGCATAACAACCATATCTACTGCATTATATAAAGCAACCATTGATTCATCATCTCTTATAATATTTCTAATATTAAGAAATTCCCGGTTATTTATATTAAATTCATCACTTTGAAGTGCTACAATTTTTACATTAGTTATTTTTTCTTTTAATTTATCTAAATTATTTAATATTGCTTTAAAATTTTTATTGTGATTATTTATTCCGTTATACGCACCGAATAATATATAAAAATTGTCTTTTGATAAACCCAATAAATCCCGTGCAAAATTTTTATTCACTGGCTTCCATATTGAGATATCAATAGGATTGGGTATTACAAATATTTCTCTGTTTGAAAATACTTTGCTAGCACTTGCTTTATTTGCCATCCATCTTGACGGAGCAACTAAATAAAATTTTTTGTTACTCCAATTTTTGATTTTTCTTTTTATAACCCACTCATCATAATTAAAATATTTATTTATGTTTTCATTGTGTGCCACATGTCTTGATCCCGATATTGGCCACATATCATGTAGAGTCCATATTATTGGTTTATTTATTTTTTGAATATCATTAATCGATATATATTCTGCGCCAACCCAATGCATATGTACGATATCAGGATTTAAAGATTTGATTAAGCTTGGGTATTTCGATGGTAATATTGCGAAAGAACAAGTTGTCTTATCGTCACTAGCGCCTATAAATTTGGTAAATAATAATCCTATTTGAGATCTAATTTTTACCACTAATTTCTCATAAGTTGTTTTCGGTCCAATTACCTCATCTATAAAAGTTGTCTTATAGTTAACATACAATTTTTTGCTAAAATTTAAATCTTTTCTTAATAACTTAAATATTCTTAAAGCAGCCCTTCCTGCACCTCCATCTCCATCGGTATAGGATAAATGTATGATGTTCAACATAACTTATTAAGAATTTTATATATATAATATGTAAAGAAGTTATTGCCGATTTGTCTTCCTTCTAAATAACACCTTTGAAAAATTAGTTCTTCTATCTTATTATCGTTAATTTTCGTATTAATAAAATCGTTTTTTATATTATATAAATTGATTTTTTTATTAGAATAAAGATAATTTATTTCCTTGGTATGTGTTGCCTCCATATCAAATCCAATATTACTAACTAAATTCGATCCTGAATTTATTGAATATCCACAATTTTTCCATATTGCTGCTGTCAATTGTAAATCCCATGTATCAATTTTATTTTCGTAGCATGAGTCGAATACCTTTTGCCAATATTTACGCATGCCATAACTTTGCCACAAATCTCTCCACTTTGAGCTTCTCTTCCAATTTGGCCAACTATTCATATTCATCTCATATAAATCCCAAGCCCTTTTCCAGGTCGCCCAACCCCAAATATGATTAAATTTAGTTAAATATGGCTTGCCATTTGTCAAGTCCTCTATGAAATTTGATCCACTCACCGTCATTACATCTTTTCTATTTTGATAATAATTTAGTGCCAACTCACAAAAATTAAAAAATTCGCCAGACACCAAACAATCATCCTCTATGATTATCGCTCTATCCACAAATTCAAAAGCCCAAGATATCCCGGATGCAACCCTCTTCTTGCAACCCATATTTTCTAAAGAGTAATTTAACTGAACGTTACATTCCCAATCTATTACGTCAAAAACCTTTTTGACATTAGAAACCAATAAATCATCTTCACTGTTGCCGTGTCTTGGCCCATCACAAATAATGAACAAATATTCAGGCTGATACTCTCTTACTGCTTCAAAAGTAATTTTTGTTTTACAGGGCCTATTAAAGGCTATATATATAACTGGTACTTTTTTCGAACTCATTATCTAATTTGTTAACTATCTATTAATTTTTATTAGAAATTAGCCCTTAGGAAGAGATCAAATTTTTCAACAACATAACTAAGCATTTTTTCATTTAAAGCGGGATGAATTCCAATCCAAAATGTATTATTCATCACGTAATCACTATTGCTAAGCTCACCACTCACTCGATAATTTTGACCCGACATGTAGGGTTGATGAATTAAATTTCCTGCAAACAATAAGCGTGTACCAATTTTATTTTGTTCAAGATAAGATGTGAGGTCATTACGCGTCACTGGGGATTCCTCATTAACAGTAATTGGAAATCCAAACCAACTCGGATCAGACTCGTGCGTAGCTTTTGGCAAACTTAAGATATCTTCGAAGCTTGATAAATGCTGACTTAAATAATTGAAGTTCTTTTTTCTCTTTTCTATAAATGATGATATTTTGCCAAGCTGTGCCAATCCACAGGCTGCTTGCATATCTGTAATTTTTAAGTTGTACCCCAAATGACTATACATATATTTGTGATCATAACCATATGGGAGCCCACCCATCTTTTGGCAAAATCTTCTACCACAACTATTTTCTTTACCTGGTGGGCAATAACAGTCTCTACCCCAATCCCGAAAACTTTCAGCAATCTCTTTGAGCTCCAGACTATTTGTTAATACTGCCCCCCCCTCCCCCATAGTAATATGGTGCGCAGGATAAAAACTTAATGTCGAAATATCGCCAAAAGTAGCACACATCTTACCTTTATATTTTGATCCCAAAGCATCACAACAATCCTCAATTAACCATAAATTGTATTTTTTACAAATCTTAGTAACTATATCCAGGTTAAAAGGATTGCCTAAAGAATGTGCCAACATGATTGCTTTAGTCTTTGGTGAAATAGCCCCCTCAATTTTATTAGGATCAATATTGTGAGTATGCCTATCAACATCAACGAAAACAGGTATGGCGCCAAACTGAATAATAGGGTTTACAGTCGTTGGGAACCCTGCAGCCACTCCAATTACTTCATCACCTTTCCTAATTGACCTATCACCCAATTTACTTGATGTTAAAGTTGAAAATGCAATTAAATTGGCAGATGATCCAGAATTAACCGTGATGGCATATTTAACACCAATAAATTCTGCAAGTTTCTTTTCAAATTGGTCATTAAACCTGCCTGATGTTAACCAGCCATCAAGCGATGCCTCAACCATATAACCTAACTCGGCACCATCAATGAATTTACCGGATGCTGGAATGAACGTTTCTTCAGGTACGAATTCTTTTGGCTCATACTTTAATGTTGCGTATTCATCAACCAATTGAGCAATTTTAGTTCTTATGCCACTTAGTTCATCTTTTTCATAAACTTTAGAAATACTCATAATTGTCCTTTTTTATTGATAACTTTCAATTTGCTCTTCCATTACCCTATTCATATTCAATCCATCAGCAAAAGATTTGTGCCAATCAACAACTTTTTTTAATGCTACCTCTGTACTCCACTGCGGATACCAACCCAAATACCGCTTAGATTTAGCGCAATCTAGCTTTAAGATCTGTTCTTCATGAAGTAAGCTGGTCACTTCATTTTTAATGTAGATCCCCCCTCCACATAAACTATCGAATCGGTCTATTACCTCTTGCACAGACCAGACGTCTTTGTCGTCTGGCCCAAAATTCCAACCTGAGGCAAAAAATTGCCCCTTCTCATACAAAGCTTGAGCCAAAACCAAATACCCTGATAATGGCTCCAAGACATGCTGCCACGGTCTAATGGCTTTAGGATAACGAACTGTAATGCACTGTTTTTTTTCAAGCGCAGAAATAAGATCAGGTATTAGCCTATCTCTTGACCAATCGCCACCACCTATAACATTCCCAGCTCTTGCTGATGCTATAGCATTTTGATTATTTATTGAGTTAAAAAATGACCTCCGGTAAGCACTTGTCAACAACTCAGCACACCCCTTGCTGCTACTATAAGGATCATATCCACCCATAGGCTCATCTTCACTATACCCAACACTTTGCCCCTTGTTTTCGTAACACTTATCTGTAGTCACAATCACTGTTGCCTTAACAGATGAAATATTTCTCAACACCTCTAATACATGAGCAGTTCCCATGACATTTACTTGATACGTCTCAATTGGGTTATGATAGGAATAGCGAACCAATGGTTGTGCCGCCATATGAATTACAATATCAGGCGCAAAACTAATCATTGCTTCCGATAACTTTTTAATATCTCTTATATCAGCAATATGGGAAACTTCGGTACATTTGCCTAAATCTAATAAATTAAAAATAGCAGGATAGGTCGATGGGGTCAAAGCATATCCAGCAGTTTTGGCACCCATAAGATGCAACCAACTCAATAACCAGCCTCCCTTAAATCCGGTATGACCCGTAATAAATACTCTCTTATCTTTCCAAAAATCGGGCCTAACTTGACACTTCACATTTAACTCCAACATTTCCAAGGCGCTTTACCCAATGACCACAGCTCCTCAAGATAAATTTTATCCCTCAAAGTATCCATAGGCTGCCAAAAACCATCATGTAAATATGCTTCTAGGTGCTTTCCTTTAGCTAAATATTCCAAAGGTTTACGCTCCCAAATAGTTTCATCACCATCAATTAGCTGTAACACTTTGGGATTTAAAACAAAGAACCCTCCGTTAATCCAACCTCCGTCACCTTGAGGCTTCTCAAAAAAAGATTCGACTTGCGTGCCATTAATACTTAAAGCACCAAATCTTCCTGGCGGCTGTACAGCCGTCATGGTTGCTAATTGCCCATGAGTTCTATGAAATTCAATAAGTTTTGAAATATTAACTGTCCCCAGTCCATCACCGTATGTCATGCAAAAATCATCATCCACATAATCTTTGATACGTAAAATTCTTCCCCCAGTTTGAGTTAAATCCCCCGTATCAACTAAGGTAACCTTCCAAGGTTCTGATTTTTTGTGATGAACTTCTACAGAATTATCAACCAAGTTGATAGTTACATCGGACATATGCAAGAAATAATTGGCAAAGTACTCTTTGATTACATAACCTTTATAGCCACAACATATAATGAATTCATTCAAACCATAATATGAATATATTTTCATAATATGCCATAAAATGGGTTTGCCACCAATTTCTATCATTGGCTTTGGTTTAGCTATACTCTCTTCTGAGATTCTAGTGCCCAATCCACCAGCTAATATCACTACCTTCATAAAAATCCTTGCTAAAAAATTTATATATGCTTAATAAATTACTTACAGAAAAAGAAATTAATCTTTTTATAAAAAAATTTGATACTACTTTTGATAATAAATTGAGCAATTATTTCAACTATTCTCGAGTCGTATCCCTAGCCCACTTTTCACTATTAGCTCAAACTTTAAATCTTAACGGTGATGTTGGAGTAGTAAGTGGCTCATCAAATGAACCAGAACTTAAATTTATTAATGTGAAAAGTGTCAGTTTATTGAACTTTAGCGAAAATATTAAATACGATTTAGATAGCAAATGGGATTTTGATGAAAAATATGACATTGTTGTTTGTAATCAAGTATTAGAACACATCTTCAGTCCATTACAAGCATTTAGCAATCTACTCTCTATTACCAAACCAGGTGGCTATATATATATAACTATACCAACCATAAATTGCATACATGGCGAACCTTACTTTTACTCATCTGGATTTCATCCGCGATTTTTACAAAGATTAGCTACATCAAACAAGACTGAAATATTACATCTTGGCAGCTGGGGGAATAAGAAATATCTACAAAGCTGCGTCTTAGGGCGCTGGCCAACATTTAGACAACTCAAAAAATTTAGCATTTTTAATCCATTAACAATTAATGGATTAAAAGATAGCAAAGGCAAATACATAACAGATACGTGGATACTAGTAAAAAAACTGGTTAGCGAATCCTAAATATCAGCAACTGCCCTCAATATCACATCTTGATTCTGAGAAATTTCTTCCCCAAAAGTTAACACGCCATTTGCCTTATGCTCAGACCATACATTTAATGAAAAATCTTTGATTGTTTGCCCAATTCCAGTGCCGATATTCTTTACTACTGGAGACCCGGGCTGCACCTCAAACAAATCAATTTCACTCTTAATACGTTTAACAACAGTCTCTACCGGAATAAAATCTCTAATTAAACTTGGGGTTTTAATGTGGAAATTTGTCCCTGCTAAAGCAGCACGCTTTAATGATGGTAATAGCCGACTTTCTTCCTCCCCGTCACCAAACACTTGGAATAATCTTAAGTATTTCATTGATAACTTATTTTGAATTGCAACTTGCTGGAAACCCAGATATGCCATAGCTTTTGAAGCAGAATATGAATCAATTGGCTGCAATGGCGCATTAACTGGTACCTTATCGTAATTATTGCTAGCTAAACCATACTCAAAATATGATCCTACAATTAGATACCTTTGAATACCGGCATGAAGTGATTGATGAATAAATTTTAAGGGCTGTATAAGGTTAAAATTAATACAGTTCTCAAGAGAATCATATGGCGTATTTGCAGAATGTGCAGCGAGGTGAACAACCATGTCACATCCTCTCAAATATTCAGACAAATCATCTTCATAGCCCCCATTAACCCAATGACAAGAATCTAATGAAACAGTAGATAAGTTGGATCTTCTTAGGCAAATCAATTGATGACTACTGCTTAGAGCTTTAATTAAATGAGATCCAATAAACCCCGTTCCCCCGGTAAGAAATATTTTCATCAGTTAAATGGAGATATAAATTTGTCCAGAGTAGGAAATAGTGTATCTCGCTCAGAAATATTAGATGGCTCCAAGGGCCAAGAGTAACCAAAAGAATCCCAATAAATACCCATATCGTGGGCTTGGCTATACTCTTTACTCACCATGTAAAGTACGACACTTTCATTTTCTAATGCTTGAAAACCATGCGCAATTCCAGATGGTAAAAATAACGCCACATTCTGATTACCCACCAGCTCCAATGTACCAAATTTTCCATAAGTAACGGAGGACAGCCTAAGATCTAGAAAAACGTCCATTACTCGACCTGACTGACAAATAATTAACTTTGAATGATCATATGGTGGCACCTGAAAATGCATTCCACGAATTACCCCCCTTTGAGATAAACTGCAATAAACCTCTTCAATCTCAAAATTGATATTATTTTTATTTAGGTTACTTTTATTAAAAAATTTAGTAAAGGAACCTCGATTATCAAAATGAGAATCAAAAGTAAAAGTACGAACTCCATCAATTTTTTGATTAATCATGATTTTATTTTTGATTATTTTTGCCAACTATTGAGTTTTCCCGTCATAGATCCATGCTCAAATGGTGGATCTATAAAATGATAGGATATTATTAAATTCTCATTAGATATAGCTTTACCATAGCTATTTAAACAAAAATCAATAGGTCCATGATAGTTGAATATTTGATTCAGCTTAATGGCACATAATTTTTCAATTAAGGGGTAATTCATTAAATATGCACAAGCAGTATTTGTAATTAATTTTTCATACACCACTACATTACTACTAAGACGCTGTGATTCTTTTTTATGAAAATTTTTGAGATCAAATCCGCCTGCCAAATCAATATAGGTACAATTACCCCTATCAGAAATAAGTTCATTAATTTCTGAGGTAAAAAGTCTTTTAGGAATAGCGTCATCCTCTAAAAAAACTGCGTAATCAATTCCAAGCTCTAAAGCAGTCCGCCAAGCCAAAATGTGCTTTTCAGTAATAATTGCTGATATATTTGATTTAATAAAATATTCCTTATCATTCAAAAAAATAGCTTTTAGGTATTTAAAAAAAATATTGTATATTATTCTTATATAATCTATTACTCTCAAATGATTATTAGTATACTTTGCATACGAAAAATTAATATATAAATTAATTAAAATCCTAACTAAACAAGTTATATATTTTACTATTCCTGACTGATTTAATGAAGGCTGCCAAGAAATCTCTATTAGAGATAAATTATGCTTGTAGCAATACTGTCTAATTAACTCACGATTGAAAGCATGAGACTCAGAGTTATAATGAATTAAAAATAGTGCGCTAGATTCTTGAATATTTTTAGTGAACGTCATTTAAATTAATCCATTCAAGATTAGCTTGATTTAATGATTTGATCGTGCCAATATCAATCAAATAATTTTTGTGAACCCAAACATTTGCTAACCCAACAATTTTAGGTAATATATCAAAACCAATATCACCTACTTTATTTTGAATGTAACGCAATATATCTTTTTCAAAAATATAAATCCCATTATTAATAAATGAGCCAATAGGATAATCAGGTTTTTCCTGGAAACTGGTCATCAAGCCATTTTTAATTTCTATTACCCCCTTACCAACAAGATCACATGATTCCTGTGCGACTATCGTAAATTTTTCTTTTTTCGAGAGGTGATAGTCTATTAATGATTTCAAATTAATATTTGTTAGATTATCTGAATAAGCAATTAGAATGGGTTTTGAATCAAAAAAATCACTGTTTTCTAGTAGAGTGCCTGCGCTTCCCAGTAAGTACTTTTCATGAACCACCTTAAATTTAATAACGCCTTTGTACTCATCAAGATATCTTAAAATAACATCTGAATTCTTATGGGTATTAATAAGTACCTCATTGAAACCATATTTTTCAAGCAACTCTATCCACCATCCAAGCAATGGCTTACCATTAACCTCAACCATACATTTTGGCAATGTTTTTGTAATAGGGTAAAGACGCGTACCCAAGCCTGCCGATAGTAATATAGCTTTCATTTGTTATTAAAAACTATACGAGAACCTAAGGGATCAATATCAAAACGGAGTTCTTTATAATTACATAACATTTCTCTATATTTTTCTTGTGAGGAAAAAGGAACATAACTTAGCACGAACCCACCACCACCGGCACCTGCAATCTTAGTACCAACACTGCCAGCCTTTAGGGCAAGTTCAACTATACTTTCTATGGTTTCATTTGTTACCTGAGAAGAAAAGCCCTTTTTCAAAAACCAATTTGCATTAAGGAGATCACCAATTAAATGAAATTTTTCATTCAGGATTAAATCATCACATTCAAGTGCCAAGGCTTTTAACTGATTAAGTTCTTCAAAATTTTTCTCAATATTACTTTTCTGCTCACTCAAAATATTATTGGCTGATCTAGTGATGTTTGTAAAATTAAGTAAAAGGCATCTAAAAAAAGTATTAATCATATTTTCAGTAAGCCTATACTTAGCAACATTTACAGAATTATCAATATTAAAATTGATTTTACAAAAACCCCCATAAGCAGCGATATATTGATCTTGCTTTCCAATAGGCTTATTAAGTCTATTAATTTCAATATCACAAGCTTCTACTGCCAATTGTTCAGGAGTTTTACTCTCACCTATATAGGAAAACAATGCATTAAGTAGGCCAACAGTAACAGTAGATGATGAGCCCAAACCGGAACCAGTCGATGGAATATCAGCCAAAGTTGTTATTTCAATTGACTTAGTAATTCCTACTTTAATTAGGCACTCTTTGATTATCTCATGTTTAATATCATGTACATTATTAACAACTTCGCGTTGAGTATAGTTCAGTACAATAAGATCATCGTATCTATCTTTTATTATTACATGAATATATTTATTAATTGCCATTGAAACAACAGTACCGCCAACAGCAGAGTAATAGCCGTGAAAATCAGTCCCTCCACCTAACAAACTAATTCTTAATGGCGTTTTAGAAATAATCATATATCAATATAAAGGATTTGAGCGCCATAAATAGGAAGATTCAATAATTCTCTCAATCGAGTAACTAGGACGCCAATTTAAATTTGTGATTGCTTTGTTAATAGATGTAATTAAACACGCCGGGTCACCGGGACGCCTAGGTACTATTACTTTGTTCAATTTTACCTTAAAAATAGTTTCAACTAAATCACAGATCTCAAGCACACTGAATCCTTTGCCCGAACCTAAATTATAAATGCTATTCCATGACACACTCTCTGCCGATAGTGCGCACAAATGAGCATTAGCTATATCTTGGACGTGTATGTAATCTCTAACACCTGTACCATCATTTGTAGAGAAATTATCACCAAAAATATTAAAAGAATTCCTTCTATTTAATAAGACATCTAATATTACAGGAATAAGATGTGACTCATATAATCTTGACTCACCATTTTTGAGGGTAGCACCAGCTGCACAAAAATATCTAAAAATAATATAATTAATATTATATGCAGCAGAAAAATCTTTAATAATTTGCTCACACGCCAACTTAGAATATCCATAAGGATTAACAGGGTTGGTAGAAAAATCTTCAGAAATTAAATTAGAACCACAATCACCATAAACTGCTGCCGTAGATGAGAAAATTATATTAGAAACTTTAAATTTTTTCATTGAAGACAATAAATTTAATGTCCCAACAGTATTATTATAATAATAATTTTCTGGATTGATTACTGAATCAGGGACATTTGCTGATGCGGCGAGATGTATAACCGTAGAGATTTCATATTTACTAAAAATATCATTAAGTAAATCTTGGTTACCATAGTCTGCCTTGATGAATTTAATATCTTCTGGAATAGCCTCAATATTACCATCACGCAAATCATCAACAACAATTATATTATATCTATTTTCATTAATTAATTTTTCAAGAACAACAGAACCAATATATCCAGCCCCGCCTGTTATTAAGATATTTTTCATAGATCCACATGATTTAAAATGTATGCGTCAAGCCAATAATGAAGGACTACTTGATGAGCACATTCAACATGGCCATATTCGCTCCCAGGAACATAGAAATTAATATCACCTAAGTTTCGTAATTTATTATTATGAGTCATTCCACTCAATGTAATAATTTTCATATTAGATTTTTTTGCTGTCAATACGGCATTTAAAATATTAGGCGAGTTTCCAGAGCTACTTATAGCGATTAGAATATCTCCAGGATGAGAATATCGTTCCAATTGCAATGAAAAAATTTCAGTATAATCAATATCATTACTGATTGCTGTCATAATAGATTGGTCGATAAGAGATCGGGCTGATAACTTACCATTTTTAGTAGCATCTGCAGACATATGACTAGACATAGCCGATGATGCACCATTACCAATAAAAAAAATAGAATTATTAGAAATCTTATTATCGTATGTTAATTTAATCCAATCCTTAAAGGCATTTTCAACCGACAACAGACTGCCATTTTTATCAGTGACTAAAATTTCCCCAAGGATAAATTTTATATTATTTACATAAGTTTCAAACATAAATTAAACTCCTAATCAATTTTCCCTAAAAAATATCTTAAATTTCTAAAAATATCATTTTTAATCTTTTTTATATAACCAAAATTACATAAAGAAATATTAAAAAAATTTATACATTTATAATTAATAATAATGAAATCAAACATACTAATTATATAAAAATGCACTCTAGATATCCACAATCTTGAATAAAAGTGATGATAGTTAATCGGCACATTTTGATTGCTTATAAATGTTGTTCCAATTCCATAAACATTATTATCACCATCCAACTTCCAAATAGGTTTAAATAATGTTTTTAATGGCCTAAAGCCAATCTCTCGTACATTAATATTAGGATTATTCCAAATAATTTCTTCTGCAGTATCAGATCGTGTATTTGTAACCCACGCATTTAAACCTAACTCATGAATTAAACTTCCCCTAATACACAAATATGATGGAGCAATAAATAAGTGTTGATTATTATCAATGCAATTTGTTCTCTGTAGATTTCCAGATATGCCATTTTGCTCTGCTAATTTAAATGTAATATCAATAGCCTCTCTTGAGAGAGGGTATGCATCATTGTCAATAATTAAAACATATATATTATTATGATTCAATAAATTAAATGTTTCATGCAACATTTTCCCGTGAAAATTAAGTATACCATTATTATAGAAAAAATTATAATCCTGAAAAATATCAAAGCACAAATCCATTATTATATAACCATCATCGGCTAACAAATTAATTATCTTATTTCTCCAAAAGTAAGCAAATGAATTTGCAATACTTTTAGACTTAATTGTTATTATTAATCTTTGATTTGTCATTTATTATATTTAACTCTATCAACGTTTTCTTTACTGAATTTCTAATTGTAATTTTTGCTAAAAAATATAACCCAAAAATATAAATTTTGTATTTATAATAATATAGAATTAGGATTTTAATGAGACGTTTAAATATTTTATAACCCCTGCCTTTATTTAAATATGAGTCTATTCTAGCCTTCATTCCTGATGAAAGTAAATATGAAATATGTTCATAAGTAGATATATTCTCATCATAAAGCGTTACAATTCTATTGTGTAAATAGACCCCATAATTTTTACGCAATTTAGAGTCATGTAATAATTCATGCAGCCTTTCTGCATATGAATGAACTCCATCTACAAAAAAATGAGGATTTCCGATCATTTCAAGCTGACCATTATTATATTTACCTTTGTGTGTCACAACTGGTATTGATAATCTCATTGCTTCAGCTATTGTCGCTGGCCACAATTCACCACAAAATCTACCATGAGCATATACATCCAATGCTCTCAGAAAATTTTCAACAATTTCATAGTTAATATTTGGCGGGAATTGATAAAAATTTTTAATCTTTAATAGTTTAGCTTGCTCTGAGTATAAAGATGAGCCACCTAAAATAAGAAAACATGTCTTATCTGTTTCAATTAATTTATATGCCTGTAGCGGTATATCACTAAAAATCTGATCGGATGCTCTCTGGTGAAAACCAAATGCAAATTTATCACCCTTTACTTTTAATACTTTAATACCAAACTCATTAAATTCATTATAAAGAGGATCTAAAATACTATTAATTCTTGCTGACTTTTTAACATTACCCCCAAGATTAATCCATTTCACTAGAGATTCATTAGATATTAATAAACTGCGAACTAATGTTGGCAATTTATTTACTCCTCCGTTAATATGGTTTGTATCTATAAAATTAAATCCAGCAGAATGTAAAGGTATTTCTGGCACGCCACCACTTGATGTAAATATTAAATCTGGTGATATTGCTAATACTTTATTTTTAATGCCTCCTCCAAATGTCAATCTTGCAATATTAGAAACACTAATAATTCTGATTGGCGCGTACTCAACAACATTTAGATTTACATTATTATTTCTAACCCAAGATAACGCACTATTTAATTGTTCTACAGGTGTCAATAAATAACATTCGAATATATTTTTAGGCAGCTTTTTAATTAGATTAAGCTTATATTTTTGACTTCCACCCAATGAAAATGGGTTCTCAACATAAAATAAAATTTTTATTTTTTTATTAATATTTATATCATCAATTATATTAATATTAATTTTTTTAATATTAGCAATTAATAAGTCAATCGCAACATTTAACGAACACCTCTCAGCGATTATTTTTGATGCGGCCAAGCCAATATTTTTCGCTTTATTTTTATTTATCAGCAAGTATGTTAACTTAAAAACTAAATCGATGAAATTACTATAATATATAATGCTTTTATTTTCTTCAAAAATATCATTTAAACCTTTTGCTTTATCTAACCTGTTTGTCACAACGCAACTACCAGTCGCGCCAGCCTCAAAAATTCTTCGAGTAATTTCTCCCCACCTTGCATACTGAAACGTTATCAATGCCGTATTGTAGAAATTGGTATTTTCTGCCCCCCAAACATGTCTTGCGATAAATTTATTTTTAAAAATAATGCTTAATAGTTTTGTATATTTTCTACCCACTGCCGTAGTTTTTATTTGTGTTTTTTTATTCTTATTTTGGTCATAAAAAATACTGTCGTCAGCCCAATGAGTTAACCAAATACAATTTAAACCTAGAGATTTCCAAAAACTGTAACATTCCTTATCAGGCGTAAATGATAAATGACTAAAAACAGCTTTTACACCATTATCGTAGACAGTTTGTGGTTCATCGCCAAGCTCAGTAACTATTATTATATTTTTATAATTCTTTCTTATATTAATAATATCAATATCTAGATTTATATTTAATCCGGATGAAAAAATTATCAATACATCAGTTGAATCTTTTTTATTTATTTTGTCAATTTTGTTTGACAAGTGCAGCGGCTCGTACTCAGTCCATGATAAATCAATTACCTCAAAGCCACGATCAATAAATTTCTGAAAAAAACCTCTTGGCGTAGACCAATCATCGTTTACTTTATGATATGCCGCTAATATTCTTTTCATTTTGGCATTTCATTTAGAAAGATATTATTATCAACTATTTCCAGTACCTTATTACAATTCCTTAAAGTTGAAATTTTATGTGAAATTATTAAAACAGTTTTTGTTAGAGATATTTCATTTATTTTATTTAAGATTTTATCTTCAGTATCACTATCTAACGCACTTGTAGCTTCATCTAATATCAATATTGCTGCATCCTTATATACCCCTCTTGCAATACCCAGCCTTTGCCTTTGCCCTCCAGATAGTTTATACCCTCTTTCACCTGGACTGCTGTCGTATCCAAGCTCTCTACCATCTATAACTTCTGATAGCTGGGCTGTTACTGCAGCATCAATAACTTTTTTGTCATTTATAAACTCCTGCTGCACCCCAAATGCTATATTTTCTCTAATTGATATATCTGCGATGTAAATATTTTGCGGTACGAGTGCAATATTTTTTCTCCATGCCACTTTATTTTTTTCAGAAATAACAACTCCGTCGACCTCTATCGAACCATAAACGGGGTCTAATAATCCTATTAGTATATCTATCAACGTGGACTTGCCATTACCAGTCTTTCCAACAATACCTACTATATCGCCTTTGTTGATATGAAATGAGACGTCCTCAAAAATCCATTTATCCATTCCTGGATATTTAAAATATACATTTCTAAAACTAATCTTATTTTCAAAATTGATTGCTTCCCTGGATACATCAACCCACTCGTTTGAAATGGGTTTATTTAGAAAATTTATTGCATCAAAGAGCGCAGCTTGATTTCCATTTATATGTGCTCTTGCACTATAAAATTGTTGCAATATTGGCATAACCCTTTGAGCTGCTAATGCCAACATTGCCAAGATTGGTATGGCGTTAATGTCGCCCTGAACAAGATAAAATCCCAGAACTGCAATGGCAATCATGCCAAGTGCTTCAATAATGAATCTTGGTGACGCTGATATAAATACATTGTTACATTGTGCCTCCCTCATTTTTTTATCAGACTGTCTATAAATATCTGAAAAATATTTTTGGCTTTCACCCAGCAAAATATCTCTTATTCCGCCAAAACCCTCTTGTAAAATTTTTACTATATTATTTAAATTATTAGTTATCAGCAAACTATTGGCAGATAATATCTCTTTGGTAAATTTTGCAATAGCAAAATAAATGCCACCGAGAAAAATAAAAACTATAAGTGTGATTATTGGCTGAAATATTATTAAGACCAAAACCACAGATAGCAAGATTAATATTGATATAAAGATATTAATCATAGAATTTAATATATCAACAATCACTCCAGATTTACCTAAAATTGTACTAATTAGCTCGGAGCTATTCCCATTAATATGAGTTATGTATGGTTGATATAAAGCAGTTTTATATATTTTATAACTTAGATCTATTCCTATTGCATAACAAAACTTTGAAGATGCATAAAGCAATCCGATTCGAGCGACTGCACTCGTTATAACAAATAGGCAAAAAAATAGTGTTAATTGAATTTGTATTTCGAGAACACTGAAATTTGCATACCCTTTATAGTAGGACGCCAAAAAGTCTTTTGCTTTTTCTGGACTTGTTAAAGCCATCAAAAATGGTACAGCGGACCCCAAAGCAAACATTTCTGATGCAGCACTTAAAGTCATACCGCACAAAATTAAATAAAATTGTTTCTTTCTCTTGCTACTTAAGTGTATCCAGATTTTCAAAAATATTTGATACATTAAATTCTTTATTAATCACCAATTGACCGTTAATAGCCGTTAACTTTCTCTTCCATAAATATCATCGTAGCGGATAATATCATCCTCTCCCAAATATGTACCCGTTTGGACCTCTATTATCTCTAGAGAAGTATCTTTAGGATTTGATAATCGATGAACTTGCCCAGCGGGAATATAAGTTGACTCATTTTCTCTAAGAGTAAACTCACTTGCACCATTTGTAACTTGAGCTAACCCTTTAACTATAACCCAATGCTCCGATCTATGTTGGTGACTTTGCAAACTTAAAGATGCAAATGGCTTTACATGAATACGTTTAACTTTATATTGGCTGTCAACCTGTATTTCGTCATACCAACCCCATGGCCTAAAGACTTTGCGATGATTAGTAATTTCATTTCTATTAAGCACCCTCAACTCTTCTACAACTTTTTTTACACCTTGGGCATCAGCATTATTAGCCACCAAAACTGCATCTGAAGTCTCAATTATTACTAGATTTTCTAGCCCTACTGCCGCAACCAATCTATGAGTTGCATAAACAAAAGTATTTACGCTATCTCGGACTACAGCATCACCATTTATAGTATTTCCCTGTACATTCTTTGAGCTTACTTTCTGCACCGCATTCCATGCCCCTAAATCTGTCCATCCAGCATCTAAAGGTACAACCTTGACAAGGTTTGGCAATCTAGCGCAATGCTCCATAACAGCATAGTCAATTGACTCGGATGGAATTTTTGAAAATAGCTCCAGATTGGGGCGAATGAAAAAATCATCCTTTGTTCTTTTACTCCATGCACTTTTAGCCGCATCATAAATATCCGGCCTAAACTTTGTAAGCATGTCTATCCAAATACTTGATTTCAGAATAAATATTCCACCATTCCAGTAATATTCAGCATTTGAAATATATTCAGTAGCTGCACTAAGGTTTGGTTTTTCAATAAATTCATTCACTTGATATTCCCGCCAAAAACCAGGGTTACCTTCTTTACGGATATAACCGAAACCAGTTTCAGGGCTGTCAGGAATAACACCCAAAACAACTATTGAACCATCGGCAGCCACCTCAATTGCAGCACGTATTGAATCTCCAAACTTATCAACATCTTGAACCATTTGATCAGCCGGCAAGACAATTAAGATTGGATCTCCGCCTTGAGATAAGGCTTCAAAAGCAGCCATTGTTAAAGCTGGGGCAGTATTACGGCCAACAGGCTCCAAGAATATATCACTTTGAATCTCACCCAAATCTCGCAATTGATCAGCCACTAAAAATCTATGCGTTTCATTAGCAACTATAATTGATGGGTTGAATCTTACATAACTGTTACGTACATTACCTAACCTTAATACTGTTTGCTGAAACAAACTTTTCTCACCTGCTATGCACAAATATTGTTTAGGGAAGTTGCTACGAGAAAGTGGCCATAAACGTGTGCCAGAACCTCCACATAATATTACTGGGGTAACACTTATCAATTGGCTCATAATATTTTTCAAAAATTGTCGTACTATATATTCTAATTTAATCTATCTCTAAAGATAGTCATGCCCCCACATACGAAATGAACTACTTCATAATTGCCATCACCCTTAATTTAATTATTACCTTTATAATCATAAAGTTTAGTTATATTCATATTAATATAACTGGAGACTTAAAAACGAATGAGCCGCAGAAAATTCACCTAAATTCAACACCGAGAATTGGTGGTCTTGGTATATATATAACCCTAGCTGTTATAGCGGCGATTAGCGCATCTAAAACACTGAATGAATATGATTTGCTAGTTAATTTAACTTTTTGCGCATTTCCAGCATTCATTACCGGACTAATTGAAGACTTAACAAAAAAAGTTTCAATTAGATTACGTCTTACAGCAATTTCATTTTCTACGGGACTTGCTATATATTTTTTGAGTATCTTAATTAAGGCGGTGGATATTACATTATTTGATTCACTCTTAACATTACCTTGGGTATCCATAATATTTACCATGTTTGCAATAACAGGATTAACAAACTCATACAACCTCATTGATGGCTTGAATGGTTTAAGCAGTATGGTTGGTATATGCATTTTGATTGCAATTACTTATGTAGCATTCAAAAATAATGATCTTGAAATAATGTATGCCAGCTTAACTTTTACGGGTGCAGTTATTGGATTTTTCACATACAATTACCCGCGCGGATTAATTTTTCTAGGGGATGGGGGAGCCTATCTCATAGGATTTGTAATTGCATGTTTAAGTTGCTCATTAACAATACGCAACGATGCTATCTCACCATGGTTTCCTCTATTACTAAACATATATCCAATTTATGAAACAATTTTTAGTATTTGGCGTAGAAAAATATACCAAAAAACAAACCCGAGCTTCCCTGATAGACTGCACCTCCACACATTAATTTACCGCCGATTTTTAAAAAGAAAGTATTTGCGTCAGAAAAAAAATAATGCCTTGTCAGTTAATTCAAAAAGTTCAACCTTCTTGTGGCTACTCTCCGGTATGGCTATATTTCCTTCAGTTGTTTGGTTTGATATAACATGGGTTCTTCAATGCTTTGTTTTAGTTTTTTGTATAAGCTATTCGTTAATATACAAGGGTTTAATTCAACTTAAGTAACACATCCCATAACAAGTTATTTAATTTTTTTGAAAATTGTTTTTAGCGGCCCAACCAAAAAAATATTAAATATCAAAATCAAAGCACTCGCTAACAAACACCCAACAATAAAACCAAACCATAGAATTTTATTTTTTTGAGATTTTTTATAAGGGTGATCTGAGACACGTATAGGGCCAATTAATTTTACAATTCCTGTCTTCATCGCAAAAATTGATTTGTTAATTGCTAGCAATTGATCAGATAAAAAAGTTACTTCTCGCCCAACTGCCTCATTCAAACTACTAGCATAATATTTATTTTCAAGAACCGTCATTCGTGCTGTATATTTTTCACGCATAGATATGAGCTCTACCAAGTAAGGATCTAGAGAGACTGTTTGAATTAACTGAATTTTTTCAAATAAAATTTTTATACAGTCCACAGCTTGCTCCTGAGTATTCATGCGCACTTTCAACTCTAATATAGAATCAGAAGTTGTTGATTTCTTGATTGTTGCAACATCAAATAAAGATTGCTCACGACTCAGACTTAGATTACAAGACACCAATTCATGGGGAGTGTAATCATTAAATAAAAAAACCCTATCAATTAGAACTGAGGCATCCTCAAAGTTTTCTGTGGGAAAAATGGAAGAACCATTTCGATTAATTTTTGCTATTTGAACTTTAGCAGTGGCCTCATATGAAATAGGTATTTTCGATAAATAAATTAATGATGCAGTAAACCCAATAAATCCAGAAAAAATAATTAATTTCCAAGATTTAAAAAAAAATAATCTTATATTTTCTAATGAAATAGAAACATCAGAAGACTGAACTTGGCTTAAATTATTTTTCATTAATTTTGATTTAATTATTTACATTAACCTAATTTTTTGAATAGTTTAAATTAAGGTACTTTACTAATAAATATAGTTAGTTCGCGCTTACCACTGACATAACAGCCATGCGCACCGCAATACCAAAACTCACTTGCCTCAAGATAACTGATTGAGGCCCATCTGCCACTTCACTGGCAATCTCCACTTCTCGATTTATGGGCCCTGGATGCATGACAATCGCATCAGCTTTAGCTAATTTAAGTCTCTCTCTAGTGAGACCCCACCGCTTAAAGAATTCGCTTCCCTCAGGAATTTGACCTGCTTCCATGCGTTCTTTTTGGATTCTGAGCGTCATCACGACATCGACATCTTTCAAACCATCTTCTATATTGTTGTAGATTTTTACGCCCATTACATTTAAATCTTTTGGCAAAAGACTTTCTGGACCAATCGCTCTAATTTCTGGGCAGCCCAATGTCTTTAATGCTGCGATATTAGATTTAGCCACTCGACTATGAACAATATCTCCAATAATGGCTACTTTAATTTTAGTAAAATCTTGTTTAAAGTGGCGCATGGTATACATATCCAACAAACCTTGTGTTGGATGTTGATTGGTTCCATCACCCGCGTTAATAACATGAACGTGAGGGGGCAAGTGCGCTGCCACTTCCACGGGCGCACCTGTTGCTTTATGACGCACCACAAAAATATCCGCCTGCATTGCTACCAAATTATCAATTGTGTCTAAGAGCGTTTCACCCTTAGCTGTTGATGATGTTTGAATATCCAAATTAATTACATCAGCAGATAATCGCTTGGCAGCGATCTCAAAGGTAGTTCTAGTTCTTGTGGAGTTTTCAAAGAAAAGGTTAAAAACATTTTTACCCCTAAGAAGGGGTACTTTTTTAACTTCTCGATCTGACTCACCCACCGCCACAAACTGTTGGGCCGTATCTAAAATGTGAAGAATATGTTCTTTGGAAAGACCTTCTAAGGTGAGTAGGTGGATTAATTCACCCTTGTCGTTCAACTGAAGCTGGCTGGCAGTTTTTGTCATCTTAGATCGTTATTTTAGCTGTATTCAAGTGCTGGATTCAGTTATTTATTTACTTATTCGCTTAGTTTTTGTTCACTTTGCTTCAGTAGTAAAAGCAAACTGTCCTTGCCCTGTTTGCTCCAGGACCAAGATTTGGTCATCAACAAGTCGCACCTTAGCGCCTTTGAATGTGGCATCTATTGGTAATTGTCGTCTATGACGATCTGCCAACACTGCCAAATCAACCTTGGCAGGTCTGCCATAATCAAATAACTCATTCAATGCGGCTCTGACTGTCCTGCCTGTATCCAAGACGTCATCGACCAAAATAATGTGGGCACCCTCAACATCAAAAGGTAGCTTGGTCGACATGCCCTCAGCAATATTAAAAGCTTTTACACCCTTCTCAGCATAGTCATCTCTATGAAATGACACATTAATCACCCCATAATGAGGCAAATTGAGGTCTTTAGCTAAACGCCCCGCCACCCATGCGCCACCACTGGCCAATCCCGCCAAATGAAAACTTGCCCCAACACTTTGTCCCTTTTTTAATTGCTCAAGAAGTATTTGATACAGCTCTTCTGCGGAAGGGATATTAGGTGTGTTTTGATTGTGCGTCATGTCATTATTTGTTTATTCAATACATCTAGCAGATATTACTCTTGAAAGCATCATAGCTCTTGTAAATATTGCTGTAAAATCAGTTGAGCCGCTAAAGCATCATCTCCACCCTCAACGCATACCGAGGTATAGCGCTCATCGACCCATACAACCTGCTTTTGAAATTTACCATTCAATTGATTGCCAAAACGTTTGGCTTTTTGAGTCATCTCATGAGGCACTCCATCTGGATAAGTGGGCAAACCCACCACCAAAAGATCTGCTTGCCACTCTTGAATAACCTGCTCAATTGCTTTCCAACGCTCATCTTGGCGCTTCTGCTGAATGATCTTAAGCGCTTCTGCGGTTTTAGTCACCGTATTACCCACAGCTACACCAATACGCTTTTCGCCATAGTCAAAAGCTAGGATGGTTTGAGTTTTTTGATTCATCAGGCGTAGCCCGTCTGACTGGATAAGAATCCTAAATCAACGCCTATTAAACCCAAGACGTTCTGATATTTATACTCATCTGGCGTGTCAAAAACGATGTGCAATAAATCCTTAGTAGGTACGGGAACATTTAACCAACCGTTTCTGGCGATTTCATCCTCCAGTTGACCTGAGCTCCAACCGACATAACCCAAGGTCATTAAAAAACGTTTCGGGCCATGACCAGCAGAAATCTCCTGCAAAATATCCTTGGATGTGGTCATGACCAATCCGCCTGGAATCCTCAAAGAAGAACTGTAATGCGTAGTGTGCTCCTCATCGCTTTGTTCATGAAGAACAAATCCTCGATCAACCTGAACTGGTCCACCAAAATAGACGGGTTCTTCTTTGAGGGTCTGGATTTCCAATTGAAGATCAATCTTATCAAAGAGACTCCCCAGATCAATATCAGTAGGACGATTAATCACGAGCCCCATAGCACCCTGTTCACCGTGTTCGCACAGATAAATGACGCTCCCAGCAAAATTAGGATCCACCATACCGGGCATCGCAATCAAAAATTGATTGGTTAGGCGACTTGTATCGTGTAAAAGAGGCTGATTTGGGCTATTGGAATGATTGGACTGGCGGTCTGACATGGTTTTATTCTACTCTCAGAGCTGTCTCCTGGAGGGTTCTGAGCAAAAAAATAGGGGCTGCCTTATAGTGGCATATCGATCAACATTAGAGATTGCCAGGTAAGCCATGGCTACATTAGAAGAAAAAGGATTAGTTTGGCTCAGACGTGATTTACGAGTCCATGATCATCATGCCTTACGTATGGCAATGCAAAACTGTCACGCAGTTTTTGTTTGCTTTGTTTTTGACACCGATATCTTATCTAGCCTACTCTCCCGCGGACTTATCGCTGATCGCCGTATTGATTTTATTTGGCAGTCACTCTTAGAAGTCGATGCTGAATTAAGAGCTCATGGAGGCGGTTTAATCGTGCGCCATGGCAGGGCTACTGATATCGTTCCGAAACTTGCCCTTGAATTGGGCGTTACAGATGTGTATGTCAATAAAGACTATGAACCTGCTGCGATTGAGCGTGATCGCACAGTGGCTGAAGCACTCTCCAAGGTAAAAGTTAGGTTTTCAGCTTTTAAAGATCAAGTTATTTTTGAAGAACGCGAAGTGCTCACAGGTAGCGGTGGTGTGTTTTCTGTATTCACACCCTATAAAAATGCATGGCTCAAAAAACTCACCGCCACTGATTTAGATGCCCATGCGGTGGATTTGAGTTCAGGTCGATTGGCTGCTATACCCAAAGCCTTAGACCAAGGTATTCCATCTTTAGAATCCATGGGTTTTCAGAAAACAGGGATCGAGACGTATTTACCCACGGGCACGTCTGGTGCTTCTCATTTTTTTGAGGAGTTTTTACATCGCATGGATCAATATCACGCCACACGTGATTTTCCTGCAATCAAAGGACCGAGCTATCTATCAATGCATTCTCGCTTTGGCACGATTTCGATTCGGGCATTGGTACGTGAAGCTCATACCCGGATGCTGGCGGGTAGTATGGGAGCCACGATTTGGTTATCAGAACTGATTTGGCGTGACTTTTATTTCATGATTTTGGCTAATCACCCTCGCTTAGCTCCTGCTAAGACTTCCAACCACCCCACATCAGGTCATGAATCCTTTAAGGTCGATTACGACAATATCCGCTGGGAATCAGGCGCTCACGCTGAAAAGCTATTCAAAGCCTGGTGCGAAGGTAAAACAGGTTACCCCTTGGTTGATGCAGCAATGCGTCAACTCAATCAGTCGGGTTATATGCATAATCGTCTGCGTATGGTAGTAGCCTCATTCCTCGTTAAAGATCTAGGAATTGATTGGCGCTGGGGTGAGCAATATTTTGCTGATCATCTCAATGATTTTGACTTTGCAGCGAACAATGGCGGCTGGCAATGGGCTTCATCTTCGGGATGTGACGCACAACCCTACTTCCGAATCTTTAATCCAATTTCCCAGTCAGAAAAGTTTGACCCCGAAGCCAAATTTATTCGTCGCTACTGCCCAGAACTCGCAAAGCTCAACAAGAAGGTTATTCATGCTCCGTGGCTAGCAGGTTCCATCGAACTAGAAATGGCAGGTATCCATCTAGGCAAGGACTATCCGATGCCGATTGTGGATCACAATCAAGCACGTAAAAACACTCTGATTCGGTATGCGGTGGTGAAAAAAACTGAAGCCAGTTAAATCCAAACCAACAGTATTCACATCGCAACTGGACTTGTATGACTCTTTACTTGAATCACTTTTTGGCTTTGCAGCTCGATTGCAGACAATTCTCCACCCCAAACACAGCCGGTATCTAAACCAATAATATTTTTTTCTTTGACTAAGCCTAAGGTCGACCAATGACCAAAGATGATTCGGGTGTTTTTTGTTTTTCTATGAGGCACTTTGAACCAAGGCAGATAGCCTTTGGGGGCACTCGCTAAACCTTCCTTGGTTTGAAAATCCATGACGCCTTGAGAAGTGCAAAAGCGCAAGCGGGTGAGAGTATTAATAATCGCTCTTAATCGATCAGCGCCCTTGAGTTTGTCACTCCATATGTTGGGCTGATTACCGTACATCTCAATGAGATGCTCTTTGTAATTTTTACTTCTCAAGGCTGTTTCGACTTCACTGGCACATTCCAGTGTCTTTTCTACTGTCCACTGAGGTAATACACCAGCATGCACAATGAGAGTGTCACCATTATCTTTACCGCTATAGAGTGCCAGCGGTCTATGACGTAGCCAATGAATTAATCCTTTGCGATCTTTGGCGTTCAGAATGTCATCCAAGGTGTCCAGTGATTTAGGGCCTCGAATATTGACGTCTCGAGCCAATAAATGAAGATCATGATTGCCTAAAATACATTCGGCACGACCTTCTTCCTGAAGTTTCTTTAACAGTCTTAATGTTTTTAATGAATCAGGGCCACGGTTAACCAAGTCACCGACACAAATGATTTTGGCTTGTTGAGGCAATTTCGCAATCAGCTCTTTCAGGGGCGCATAGCACCCTTGAATATCCCCAATTGCATAAATATGCTTCATGTTTTTTAGACCATTGCCTGAAATGATTCTTCGGTCGCTTTAAGCATTTCAGCGAGCACTGCATCATCATGGGCAATCGATATAAAACCTGCCTCATAAGCCGATGGCGCCAGATAGACACCGCGATCCAACATCAGATGGAAAAATTTCTTGAAGGCTTCAATATCACTGGCAGTCACATCGGCATATGTTTTTGGAACTGCTTTAGAGAAATAGAATCCAAACATACCGCCTACGCTATCCACAGCAAAGGGTACTCCGGCTTGATCGGCTTTTTGCTTCATGCCAGCCATGAGTTTTTTTGTTTGAGTACTTAAACACTCATAAAAACCAGCCTGGGTGATGATGTCTAAATTGGCCATACCAGCAGCTACTGCTAGTGGATTACCTGACAGCGTTCCTGCTTGATACACATTACCCAGTGGGGCCAATTTAGCCATGACATCTTTTCTACCCCCAAAGGCGGCAATGGGCATACCACCGCCTAAGACTTTACCGAGACATGTGAGATCGGGCTTGATCTGATGAAGACTCTGAGCGCCTCCTAAAGAGACTCTAAAACCGGTCATGACTTCATCGTAAATGAGTAATGCACCATCAGCTTGCGTGAGCTCACGCATGGCTTTAACGAATTCGCTACTGGGCTGAATCAAGTTCATATTGCCCGCAATGGGTTCTACGATGACACAAGCAATCTTGTTTTTATGCTGGGTAAAAGCAAGCTTTAAAGCTTCTGGATCGTTATAAGGCAGAACCAAAGTGTGCTTAACCAAATCTTGTGGCACACCCCCAGACGATGGGGCATTTTGGGTATTGTCAGCAAAGGTCAACATACCTGAGCCGGCTTTAACCAAAAGGCTATCTGCATGACCATGGTAGCAACCTTCAAACTTGATGATCATGTCTCGCCCGGTAAAACCGCGGGCTAATCTCAAAGCACTCATGGTGGCTTCTGTGCCGCTGGAGACGAGTCGCACTTGTTCAATACTAGGCACCAATTGGCAGATCCGTTCTGCCATCAGAATTTCACCCTCAGTGGGTGCGCCATAACTAAAACTGTTTTCTGCTGCCGCTTGAATCGCTTGCACGACTTGAGGATGCGCATGGCCGACAATCATGGGTCCCCATGAGCCGATACAATCAATATAACGCTTATCGTCTGCATCCCAGAAATAAGCCCCCTTCGCTCTTTTAACAAAGCGTGGAATACCTCCGACTTGTCTAAACGCCCTCACAGGAGAGTTCACACCACCTGGGGTAGATTTTTGGGCACGCTCAAATAATGCTTCGTTTTTACTCATGGCTATCTTCAGATAGAAAAAGCCACCCTAGGGTGGCTTAAATTAATGATTCGACTTAAATGACTGTCAGCTCAAAGTCTTCTTTACGTGCACCACACTCAGGACAGGTCCAGTTCATCGGGACATCAGCCCAGCGGGTTCCCGGGGCAATACCTTCATCAGGCAAACCGGCCTCTTCGTCATAGACCCAGCCGCAAATTAAACACATATAGGTTTTGTATTCCATGTTAGTCACCTTTTTTCTGAATACGTAAAGTTTACTTAAAAACACAAAACCTAGTACTAATAGATTAATATGCCATAGGACCCATTATCCCCCAGCTTAAATATAATCAATATGACAAAAAATAGATTAAAAGTTGACTTTGTTGACTTTCACGGGATTAATAAAAACGATAATCCTTTCATCAAGTTACTTTCACAAAGCTATAACGTGGAGATCTCAGACAGACCAGACATTCTTTTTTTTGGTAGCGGGGGACACCTTAATCGACTATATACTTGCAAAAAAATCTTCTACACCAATGAAACGTTAGACCCTAATTGGAACGAAACCGACTATGCTTTGACCTATCATCACATGGATGATGATAGGCAATTAAGATTGCCATATTATGTATTCGGGACACCGGGCACATGGCGAAATTTGATTAAAAGTGAAAAAGAAATCGAACAGCTAATCAAATTCCCACGTCAATTTTGTTCCGCGGTAATAAGTAATGCCAATCCCAAAAGAACACAGGAAAGAATTCAATTTTTCAACCAATTATCTAAACATCAACACGTCGCTTCGGGTGGTTCTTTTAAAAATAATGTTGGGACAATCGGTTCCGGTCCTCAGGGAAAGATTGATTTCATTAAAAAATATCAATTTAATATTGCTTTTGAAAATAAATCTTTACCTGGCTATATCACCGAAAAATTAACAGATGCCATGTTAGCCAGATGCATACCCCTTTATTGGGGATGTAAACGAGTCGGTGAAGAGTTTAATAAAAAGAGTTTTTTATGCAAAAGTGATTATCTTGATGATCAAAGTTTCATTGAACATATTTTGAATGTTTATGACAGTCGAAAACTTTATGAATCGATCATCTCAGAGCCTTACCTAATTAATAACCAACCCAACATCTTCTACAATGAATCTCGACTAATGAATTTTTTTTATAAGATTATTGACAGCGACAAAATGCCAATAAGCAGGAAAAAAAAATGGCTTAGCTTAGGCAGATGGAAGTTAGCCAAAAGAGATTATTTTTATTAGCTTTAGAAAAATAGTTAAAATGCCAATATGACACCCTCAAATCAAAAGTTCGGTTATTTCTTTGCGGCATTCTTTTGCCTTGCTTTCATTTACTTACATTACAAAAATCAGATCTTTTTTAGTCAAATCACACTAATTTTGTCGATCCTAATTGGCCTGATTACACTAATCAGGCCAATGTTATTAAGCTACCCTAACCAATTATGGTTTAAGTTAGGTATCTTTCTTGGTCGTATTGTAAGTCCTATAGTCTTGGGTGTTATTTTCTACATATTAATTAGCCCAATCAGTATTTACTTAAGAATTATCAAAAGAGATGAATTAAGACTCAAAAAAAATCGGGGTAATACTTATTGGATTGAAAGAGAAAACCCAGGTCCTACCCCTGATTCATTTAGAAACCAATTTTAGGAAACTCAGATGACTTTTTTAATCGAATTGATACAATTTTTAAAAGCGAGAAAAAAGCTCTGGCTTACCCCTATTATCGTTGTCATGATTATCATTGGTGGCTTACTAATCTTGGCCCAGGGTTCAGTGATTGCTCCTTTCATCTATACACTCTTCTAAAGCATGAACATATTAGGTATTTCAGCCTACTACCATGATGCAGCTGCATGCTTGGTTCGTGATGGAGAAATAATTGCAGCAGTTCAGGAAGAACGCTTTACAAGAAAAAAACATGACGCAAGTTTTCCGCTGCATTCAATCGACTATTGTCTAAAGTACGGAAAACTAAATCTATCCGATATCGATTATGTCGTATTTTATGATAAGCCTTTTTTAAAATTTGAACGTCTATTAGAAACTTATCTAGCATTTGCCCCAAAAGGTTTTAAGAGTTTTTCAACGGCCTTACCGGTGTGGTTAAAAGATAAGTTATTTCAAAAAAAAGTCATACTAGATGAGCTAAGATCAATCTCTAATTCAAAATTAATTCGGTGGGAAGATAGGCTCTTATTTTCCGAGCACCATTTAAGCCATGCAGCGAGTGCCTTTTTTCCATCGCCATTTAATGAGGCCGCAATCCTCACAATGGATGGCGTCGGTGAATGGGCTACTACCTCATTAGCCATTGGGTCAGGTAACCAATTAAACATTCATAAAGAAATATTCTTTCCACACTCAATTGGACTCCTATATTCAGCCATAACTTACTATACGGGCTTTAAAGTAAATTCTGGTGAATATAAGGTAATGGGTTTAGCTCCCTATGGAACTCCAGAGTATGTTGACCTTATTAAAAATCATCTTATTGATATCAAAGAGGATGGCTCATTTCATCTTAATATGGAATATTTTGACTATTGCACAGGGCTGAAGATGACTAATGAGAAATTCAACAAGCTCTTTGGAGGTCCACCTAGAAAACCAGAATCACCCTTAACACAAAGGGATATGAATTTAGCCGCATCAATTCAAGCAGTTACAGAAGAAATTGTTATAAAGCTAGCTAAAAATATTCGAATAACTACAGGGCAGAAATACTTATGTCTAGCTGGTGGTGTTGCTCTAAATTGCGTCGCAAATGGCAAGATCCTGAAAGAAAATATCTTTGAAAAAATTTGGATTCAGCCAGCTGCCGGGGATGCGGGAGGAGCTCTTGGTGCAGCACTAGGAGCCTATCACATTACTCTAAATCAACCCAGACCATCTACCCCTCCTGAATCGGGAGATCGTATGCAAGGAAGTTACCTCGGTCCAGAATTCTCCGATGATGAAAGTGCGAAAAAGTTGAGCGAACTGGGAGCCATTTATTCCCGACATAATTCGGAAGAAATTATCAAAATTACGGCTAGACTTTTAGCAGATGGGAAAGCTATAGGCTGGATGAATGGGCGCATGGAATTTGGCCCTCGCTCACTCGGCGGAAGAAGTATTATTGCCGATGCAAGATCTCCAGCGATGCAAAGATTGCTGAACCTTAAAGTGAAGTATCGAGAATCATTTCGCCCTTTCGCACCCAGCGTACTAAGTGAAAAGGCTCAAGAATGGTTTGATATTGGCTCAGAGAGCCCTTATATGTTACTTGTTGCCAATGTGAAGTCTGATAAATGTCTACCCATGACTGAGGACCAAGAGAAATTATTTGGCATTGATAAATTAAATGTAGCCAAATCTCAAATTCCAGCCGTCACTCATGTCGATTATTCAGCCAGGATCCAGACTGTTCATAATCATACGAATCCAAAATATCACGCACTGATTACCGAGTTTGAGAAAATTACAGGATGTCCTGTACTGGTGAATACTTCTTTTAATGTGCGGGGTGAACCTATTGTTTCCTCACCAGAAGATGCATATAGATGCCTCATGGGTACCGAGTTAGATGCATTAATCATTGGTAATTTATTAATAGAAAAACAAAAACAGCCTCATTCACAAAAAACGAATTACGCTCACGAATATGAGCTTGACTAACTTTAAAAAATCGCACCTAGTAGGGTGGATAATAATTGGGTGCTTTTTCTACCTGCTAATCACAACACTTGTATTCACATTTAGCGCTATAGCACTTAATCAAAATCAGATTATAGATAAATGGCCGTTTAATAAGTATCAGCAATACTATTACTTCAAAGCGACAAGAAAAATATGGCAATACTCTGAATGTGTTGAAATCCATGAGCAGTTAATTTATGTCCCCAAACTAGGTGGTTGTGATTTTTCTAATCCCGAATTTCACACCACATTAACTTTTGACAAAAAGGGTAGAACCCTCCCCAACAGAACTGAATCTTCAAATCCTTATAAATCTGGAATCGCCGTCCTAGGCGATTCATTTGCTATGGGCTGGGGTGTAAATGATGATCAAACCTTTGCAAACGTCATACAAGCATATACGGATAAACCAGTCTATAACTTGGGAGTGAGCAGCTACGGTACAGATAGAGAAATTAAAAGATTAATCATGTCAAAGCTTATCGACAATGTAGACACAATCATTATTCAATACTGCGAAAATGATATTAATGAAAATTTAGCAGTTAATAATCAACAGTTACATGAAATCGAAAGAATTAAATTTGAAAAAATTTTTAATCAGAAACCATCCTTAAATTCATATGAAAAAATTAAATTAATACTAATCTCAGTCAGGGCTGCAGCGGGCGAACCATTTAAATTACTTAAACGGCTCTTCATTGGGTCAACGAATAAAGGTGATTTCTTAAAACATCAGTTAGCTATTGAAAAAGTTTTAGATCACTATGAAAGTGAACTTGCTAATAAGAAAATTCTTATATTCTACGTGAATGGTTACCAAGCCGATTATGTTTCATTTCCAAATTCAAAAAGCTCACTCACCAACCTAGATATAACGTATTATGATTTCCAAAAAAATCATTTAACTAAATCAGACTTTTATCCGATTGATGGCCATCTAAATGCTAATGGTCATTATAATTTGGGAAAAGCAATAGTTGATTTTTTAAATCTAAATAAAACTAAGTGACCTCTGTGCTAAATAAAAATTTAGTCAAGATACTGGTTATATCAATGCCAGATCAAATGGATCGGAGAGCTTATATTTCAGACTCTTTGAAAAAAATTAATTACGAGTGGGAATTTATCGACGCGATTGTAGGTAAAAATCTAAAACAATATCCCCCCGAATACAACTACCAGAAAAGATTGAAGCACTTTGGATTTCATATATCAGATGGGTTATTAGGATGCTTCTTATCACATAGAAAAGCATGGAAGCGATGTACTGAGCTTAACCAAATGTGCATAGTTCTTGAAGATGACGCCAAAATAATGTCCCATTTCGAGGGAGCCATTAAGACTGCTATTGAAATTGAGAGCCACTGGGATTTATTCAGGTTAAATGCAGTTTATGAAAAAGATCATCTGAAACTTGGTTCAATTGGCGGATATGAAATTATTGAAAATCTTAAAGATCCATCTAGCGCCGCAGGATTTATTATTAAACCTGATGCTGCCCGACAACTATTGAAATATTCTGAATCTTTCTACATCCCGAATGATGATTTTATTGAATCTCGTCACATCCACCATCTAAGAATATTGGCATTGAAGCCAGATCCGGTAAATATTGCCCACGAGTTACCATCAACAATTCAAGATCGCTTTAAGCCGAAGCTATCTTTTATTAAAAGAATACTTAAGGAAATATATAAAACCAAAGACGGCTGGGCCAGAGCATACTGGAGAATCACTCGCAGACTTGCTTATAAAAAACTAGTCTAGTTTTTTATATTAGATCTAATCTCGAATCTAAACAAACGGCACTCTAATGGACCATTAAAGAGTGGTGTGCGCTTAGATTCCTTCATGCGTAGCTGTCCTGGTAAGCCCATATCCGCCGTGAGCACATCAATTTGCCAACCAGGGTAGTTGTCTTTGAGATGTTTTCCAAATTGGTTTAAGAACTCAATAAATTCTGGGGCATTGTTGTTTTTGGGTAAGGCGTCTCTAGCACCACGCTTATTACCCCCTTTGATATCAATACGCTCACCATAGGGTGGATTAAAGAGCATGACGCCCGCTTGATTAAATACGTTTTTGGCTTCGAGAGCATCAATTTGTCTCACATTCGAGAGCACACCCGATTGCGTGGGCAGGCCTGCACGCTTCCAGTTATTTTTGGTAGCTTGCACCATTTTTTCATTAATGTCACAAGCAGCAATTTTGAGTTCTTTATGGCGCGCTAAACCTTGTTCAATATCTGTCTTGCCCTGGCTTTTGAGCACTTCCCA
>JACCDT010553519.1_pt1 | contig 58020 bp, 86 predicted proteins | sample 7446291 | NCBI WGS metagenome assembly JACCDT01 (sample SAMN15323446, study PRJNA562643) | freshwater metagenome | isolation source: river surface water | place: USA:Blue River Watershed | collected 2017-08-17
AGGCGTTGCGGGAGGCTTTGGAGGAGTATGTATTTCTCTATGCGTGGAAAGCCGAAGGAATGCATACCGAGCAAGCGCGCATTCACGCCAAGGCATTTATGGCCCGCGCCGCCCTCACCCGAAAGGCACCCCAATGAACGACCTGATTAAGCGGCTGCTAGGTGGCGTTCTTTACGGCGATGCGAGGCTGAATAATCCGAGTGGCCATGATCCGCTACGCATGGAAGCCGCCGACCGCCTCACCGCAATGAAAGCCGCTGGTGACGCACTGGCTGGGTTTGTCTCTCATGAACCAGATTGCCCTGCGAATAATTGGATACGGCAAGTCCCCTGCACTTGCGGCCTCACCGCCGCCCTCAAGCAATGGAAGGAATCCAGCGATGGACTATGAACCGACGCAGCGGGATAGGGATGCTGCGGCAGCCTACTGGGGCAACGATAACCCACCGCTGGAACTGGTCGCCATGACCACCCGCCACGCAGCCGCCGAGCGCGCTATGGAACGGGCGGCGATTGTGGAGTGGTTGCGGGGCGGAGGATTTGTGCGGGACTTCGACATTCTGTGGCGCAAGCAATTAACTGACGCCATCGAAGCGGGCGAACACATCTCCGACAACGCCGAAGCCATCGCGCCGGGTGAGTGAAGTTTAGCCACTGCCTGTTGGTAGCAGGTGTTATCAACTGGTCAGGGCCGCCAGTGTGGCGAAAGGCCCTACTCCCTTTACTTAGGTGCGGTGCTAAGGTAAAGAAACCGTCCGCGCCGGAAGGATCACTGCTTGCATATCCCCAGCGTCTTTGAGGTAGCCCTAGAGGCTAGGCAGGGCAAACTACGCGCAACGGTAGTCCTGCGACACGGGGTGCAATCCCCCTGTTTCTGTGCAGAGCCGGTCTAGAACGGTGCAGACGGTGGAAACCCGTCACTCCCCCCCAGATCAAACAACAGGAGGCCCGTATGGCCGTGAGACAGACCAGCAACGCCTGCGGCGACACGTTCACCGCAGAGTGCGATGAGTGCGGAGACGAAATCTACGAGGGCGACAGCTTCGCCGAGACGATCGAGGGCATCAAGGCCGAGGGCGGCGCGGTGCGCATCAACGGGCACTTCAGCGGCCGCCGGAAGGCCCCCTTCAACCACTACTGCGCGGACTGCGCAAGCGAACAGGATGGCTGACATGCAGACCACACGTAGCACCGCGAGCAAGGCCTATGCGGTCGGTCTTCGCGCGGGCAGCGCCCTGTTCATGGTCGGGTTCACCCCGACCGATCTGCTGTTCGGAGTGCGCTGGGACAGAAACCACTTCACCGCCCACCTCGGGCTGTTCATGCTCGGGGCGATCTGGGGCCTCGACGGCGAATAAAGTGCAAATAGGGGGTTGCACCCTGCAAATGCCTGCGCTATCAGGATGGCACAGCAACGCAACGGAGCAACCCCGTGGACAACCCGATCTACACCGAGACCCAGCTCAACAACGCCCTGAAGCGCGCCACCTCGCGCAACGTCTACGTGAGCGAAGACGGGGACTTTGAGCAGCCCACCTTCACCGTGTACGACGACGACGACGAGACCGACCTGCGGGTCGAAGACCTCGGTACGACGCACGAGCTGTACGCGGTCGACGGCAACACGCACCGCGAAATCACCCGTGCCCGGCACTACGACGACGTCGCCGTGGCCATTGTTGAGTACCTTGAAGGGGAGAAGAACTGATGAAGCTGAAGACCGTTTTCTGGCCGTGGGGCCAGCTGATCGACCTCGAGCGCGAAGTCGCCGAGGCCCAGCAGGAATCTGTCAAGGCCAAGGACGAGGCCAAGCGCGTCGGCCGCGCGCTGAAGGAAGTGCTGGGCGAGCTGGCTGCGGCCAAGCGCGGCAACCAGATCGGCGACGCCAAGATCGCGCGGCTGGAGCGCTTGGTCCGCGAGGGACACTTCCGTAACCCGAAGACCGGGCGGCTGGGCCACAAGGGCGAGACGTTCGAATGACGGGCATGGACTGGGCCGGGGCTGCTGCACTGTGGTGCGCAGCCATCGGCATCATGATTTACCTTCACTGCAGGAACCGACATGACCAACAATGAAAAGCTGCCCCACCTGCGTGACGCCATCGATCGGGGCGGCGGCATCATGGCGTTTGCCAAGGCGCTGGGCGTCAAGCATCAGGCCGTCTACGCGTGGTTCCGCGCCGGCGGCGTGCCGCTCGAGCGCGCGATCCAGATCGAGGCGCTGACGAAGGTGCCGCGCACGAAGCTCATCAAGCCCTCGCTCGCGCGGGCGCTGCAGGTGGCCGACCAGCTGGACGTTCTCTAAGCACGCCGGGGAGGAATACGACGTGCGAGGAAACGTGCACACTATCAGGCCGGAAATCCGTGATCTCGAGATCCCCCAGCCGCTGGTCGACCTGCCGGTCTTCCTGTGCTGGCGGTACGAGCCGCACCCTGACGGCCTGAAGCCGCTCAAGGTGCCCTACTACCCGCTGGGCAACAAGCGGGTCGGGCTGCAGGGCTCGCCGGAGGACCGTGCCAAGCTGACGACATTCGCCATCGCCCGCGACCAAGCCGCCAAGCGCGGCATGGACGGGGTGGGCATGGCGCTGCTCGACGGCTACGACCTGACGGCGCTGGACTTCGACGACTGCGTCGACGGCGGGGTGGTAAATCCCGAAGTCATGGCGCTGATCCGCTCGACCTACGCCGAGTTCTCGCCCAGCGGGCGAGGCATTCGCGCGCTCTTGCGCGGCAACCTTGGCAACCGCAAGTCGCACGGCGACGCCGCGCGCTACGGGGCTGAGACGTTCAGCACGACCGGCTTCGTGACGCTGACCGGCAACCGGCTTCCGCACGTCGACGTGCTGGGGCTGGAGAACACGATCGGGCGCGTGACCCCGGCGCTGGAGGACTTCTGCATCCAGCGGTTCGGCAGCAGCGCGCCCGCGGCACCCAGCGACGACTTCACGGCGGGCTACGAGCCCAAGCTCGGGCTGAGCGCGGACGAGTGCTACGACCTGCTCCAGCAGCTTGACCCGGACATGGGCCGCGAGGACTGGATCAGGGTGGGCATGGCCCTGCACCACGAACGCAACGACGATGGCGACGGCTTCGAGCTGTGGGACGAGTGGTCGTCCTACGGGTCGAAGTACCCCGGCACCGAGGCGCTGCAGGTGCAGTGGGACAGCTTCACCCGGCGCATGGGCCCGGGGCGCAAGCAGGTCACCATGGCCACCGTCAAGCACTTGGCCAAGCAGCAGGCCCAGCAACCCGACGTGGCGGCGCTGCGCGAGGTGGCCGAGCGCGCGTCGCCGATCGACTTCGACGGCAAGTTCCCGGTCACGCGCCAGCGCGATCTGAAGGCGAACACCGGCGCGCAGTGGCTCATCAAGGGTGTGTTGCCCCGCACGAAAGACCCGATCATCCTGTTCGGGGCGTCCGGCGCGGGCAAGTCGTTCGTCGCGCTGGACCTGTGCGCGGCGATCGCCCGGGGCGTCGACTGGAACGGCAAGCGCGTCGCCAAGGGGCGAGTGTTGTATGTCGCGGCGGAAGGCGGCGCGGGCATCGGCAAGCGACTGCAGGCGTACTGCGACCACTACCAGATCAGCCGCGACACGCTGGACATCGATGTCATCACCGCGGCCCCCAACCTGCTGGAGCAGGACGACGTCAGCGAGCTGGTCAAGAGCCTGTCCGCTTTCGGCCCGTACGACTTCGTCGTGATCGACACCCTCGCTCAGGTCACCCCCGGCGCAAACGAGAACGCGGGTGAGGACATGGGCCCGGTGCTGGCCAACATCAAGGCGATCCAGAACGCTACTGGCGCGACGGTCGCGGCGGTCCACCACGCAGGCAAAGACCTGACGCGGGGCTCGCGGGGCTGGTCGGGCATCAAGGCGGCCGCCGAGGCGCAGCTGGAGGTGGTCCGCGACGAGGTGGGCAACCAGCGGTACGTGCGGATCGAGAAGATGAAGGACGGCGAGGACGGGGCCAAGTTCGGCTTCAAGCTGGACGTGCTGCAGGTCGGCATCGACGAGGACGGCGACCCGATCACATCGTGCGTCGCGGTGCCTTCCGAGGTCGTCGCCGCGCCTGAGCGTGAGAGCAAGGGCGTGCGCCGCCGGGGCCGGATCGAGAACCACATCCTCGAGGTGCTGGAGACGCTGGACACCAAGGTCCAGACGATCCGGCAGGACGACCTTATCAAGCTGGCTGCGGACATGCTGCCGCCGCCGGAGGACGGCAAGCGCGACACGCGCCGCCAGCACGTCACCCGCGCGCTGGGAATGTTGGCCAAGGAGAAGGACGGCCCGCTGGCGATCGAGCGCGGTCTGGTGGTGCTGTTCGAATAATTTTTCAGAAAAGTGCAAATAGTGCTTGCGCCCTCCGAAACACATGCTAAGAGGGGGCATCAGCAATGCAAATACGGAGATACGAAATGGCTACCGCACCCAACACCATCAACCTGACCGTCGCCGTCGTTGACCGCCTCGGCGAGGTCAAGGCCGAGATCGCCCGGCTGAAGGAAGTCGAGGCCGATCTGGCCAAGCGCCTGATCGAGAGCGGCGAAGACGCCATCGACGGTTCGCTGTTCCGCGCCACCGTCGTGCGCACCGCCGACAGCACCAGCATCGACCCGAAGGCGGCCGAAGCCAAGCTGCGCGAGCTGGGCGTCGACGGCCGGTGGTTCAGCAAGAACCAGAAGGTCCGCAAGGGCAGCACCTCGGTGCGCGTCGTGGCCCGCAAGGCGTAAGGAGGCGAGCATGTTCGGCAAGATCACCGCCCACTTCTTCAGCCGCCGCGACAACAACGGTCCCGCCAGCCTCAGGCTGGTGCGGATCGACGCGACCACCCGCATCGTCCTGTTCGAGATCGAGGTGGCCAGCAAGTCCGAAGCCCGCGCCGTTGCGGGCGAGTACAACGCCCAGCTGGCTGGGTTCTGAGGAGGACGCGCCCATGGACGCCATACATTTCTATCACATCGTGGCACTCGGTCTGCTCGCGCTTGCCGCAGCCGTGTGGGACACCCGCAGCCGTGGAAATTTGCTGGTTAAGCTGGCGATGACCTTCGGGGCGGCGCTTGGCGCAGTCGCGGTTGCGAAGGACTGGTTCGCATGACCCACGACCGCACCTACTACAGCGCGATGTCTACGCAAGGGCTGTTGCTTACCGCCCGCGAGCAAGGCATCAACCCCGAACTGGCCATTGCCATCACCAACCGGCTGGCCGATACCAACCCGGCCTACGAAGGCTATCGCGGAACCTTCCGCTTCAACCACGAGGACAACAAGACCCATGCGTGACCTGCAATCCATCCAAGGCGACAACCGTCAGCGCGCCGTCAACCAGCTCATCAACGACATCGTTGCCGGGATCGAAGACCTGCTCGCCAAGGGCGCCAAGCCGACCGAAGGTGCCGGCAGCGCACTCGAACATCACGACCTCGCGCTGGACAACGCCGCCCGGCAGCGCAACAACGCCCAGCTGTACTACTCGCTGGTCAATCTGGTCGGCGCTGTGAAGGCGGCGGGCTGGCCGTTCGAGCAGTACGCCAAGGCGGAGAAGATCGTGGAGACGATTGAGTTCTCCGCGACGGGCCGCAAGCTGGATGTCGGCGTGCCTGCCGGCTACACCATCGCGGCCTGACTGTCCGGGGGCTCCGGCCCCCGGCTTTCAGGTGAGGCGTGGCGGTGAGTGGTATCACCGAGAACAGCCGACCGGGAAGTAACGCTACCCGCCGGACGCCCACGCCTCTCCTGAAAGACCAAGGAGCGAAACGACATGAGCTACAAGATCGAGATCAACGCCGACAGCCTGTCTGAGCTGGGCGGCAAGCTGCTGGCTCTGGCCAGCCAGTTCCACGCGCAGCCGGTTGGTGCCCCCGCCATCGACCCGGTGATGCCGGAAGTGCGCGAAGCCGAAGATAAGCCGAAGCGCGCCCGCAAGGCGAAGGCCGAGGAACCGCAGGAAGACGTGGGAAACGCTGCGCAGAGTGCGGAGCCGACCATGGAACCTACCGCTGCGGAAACCGCCGAAGCCACTACCGATGGAACTACGACCTCGGATGCCCCTGCGGATGCTGAGCCCGCCACCCCGGCGCTGGACTTCGAAAACGACGTTGCGCCGGTGGTGATCGACGCTGTCGGCAAGATCGGCAAGGAAGCCGTGTCCGAGGTGCTGTCGCAGTTCGGCGCCACCCGCGCCAGCGAAGTCGATCCGGCCCAGTGGGGCGAACTGGTTGATGCACTGAAGGCCAAGCTGTGAGCGACGGAGAATACCACGCCAAGCTGTCGCCGTCGGGCGCGCACCGGTGGATGTCCTGCCCCGGCAGCGTCGTCCTAGAGGCGGACTACCCCGATCAGGGCAGTGCCTATGCGGACGAAGGCACGGCGGCACACACCCTCGCGGCCTACGTCCTGCAGGACAAGACCGAGGTCGACGAGTACATCGGCGAGGTCATCCACGTCGGCGAGCGCAAGTTCACCGTCGATAAGACCATGGCGGCGCACGTCGGCAACTACGTCAAGCTGGTCCGCGAGCTGGCAGCAGGGCACACCCTGCTGGTGGAGCGCAAGGTGCCGATCGGGCACCTGACCGGCGAGACTGGGGCAACCGGCACCGCCGACGCGGTCATCATCGACACCGATCAGGAAGCCATCACGGTCGTCGACCTTAAGTACGGCATGGGCGTGCAGGTCGATGCAGTCGAGAACCCGCAGCTCATGATGTACGCACTGGGGGCCTACGAAGCCTACAGCGTGCTGGGTGACTTCAGCTACGTCAGCATGTACATCCACATGCCTCGCCTGAACCACGTCAGCGAGTACCACATCAGCGTGGTCGAGCTGCAGCAGTTCGCGGACGAAGTGCGTGCTGCGGCGCTGAACGTCGGGCAGGCAAAGGAGAAGCCCTACGCCGACGCCCGTGACGACACCCTGTCGTTGAAGGAGTACCTCAACCCCGGCGAGAAGCAGTGCCGCTTCTGCAAGGCCAAGGCGACCTGCCCGGCGCTGTTGGCTGAAGTCACCGAGGTGGTGGGCGGCAAGCCCGCGACTGCCGAGGACTTCGCCCAGTTCACACCGGACGCCGCCGACGAGCTTGGCAGCGCGGGCGACAACTACCTGTCCATCGCCATGGCCAAGGTCGGGCTGGTCGAGGACTGGTGCAAGGCGATCCGCGCCGAGGTGGAACGCCGCCTGCTGCGGGGTGATACCGTGCCCGGATACAAGCTGGTCGAGGGCAAGCTGGGCAACCGGCAGTGGACCAGCCAAGACGAGGCGGAGGCCGCGATGAAGTCGATGCGGCTGAAGCAAGACGAGATGTATGAGCGCAAGATCATCAGCCCCACGGCTGCCGAGAAGGTGCTCAAACAGAACCCGGCGAAGTGGGAGAAGCTCCAGAAGCTCATCACCCGCAACCCCGGCAAGCCGTCGGTAGCACCCGCTGCCGACAAGCGGCCAGCACTGGCCGTCCATACCGCCACCGCCGATGATTTTGCGGCGCTGGCAATTACGGAGTAAAAATACCATGTCCATTCTGATGCTCAAGAACGTCCAGATCGCTTTCCCGGCTCTCGCCGAACCGCAGGCGATCGGTGAAGGCGAACCGGCCTATGGCGGCCGCTTCGTGATCGACCCGAAGAACACCGCGATGGTTGCCGAGATCGAAGCCGCCATCCTCGCGGTCGCCAAGGCCAAGTGGAAGGAAGACGGCGAAGCCATTCTGGCAATGCTGACCGAGGACAAGAAGGTTGCGTTCGAGCGCCGCCCCTACGTCTCGAAGAAGACCGGCAAGCCGTACGCTGGCTTCGAGGGCAAGTTCAACCTCGGCACCCGCACCGCGGCGAACAAGCCCCAGCCGACCGTGTTCGACGAGTACGGCAAGCAGCTGACGACCAAGCAGGACATCGAGCGCACCGTGTACAGCGGCGCGCTGACGAACGCCAAGGTCGAGTTCTGGGCGCAGGACAACAGCTTCGGCCGCCGCATCAACTGCTCGCTGCTGGGCGTGATGTATGCCGGCGCTGGCGAGAGCTTCGGCGGTGGGGCTGCCCCGGCGTCGGCCGACGACTTCTCGGGTCTGACCAAGCAGGTCGGCGACGCCGAGGGCGTGCTCTGATGACCCAGTACGCACGGGAACCCGGCGAGGGGCACAACGCCGCCCCATCCGACGACCGGCTGCGTCTCCTGCTCGAGCGCGTGGAGCGGCTGGAGGAAGAGAAGAAGGGCATCGCCGACGACATCAAGGACGTGTACCTTGAGGCCAAGGCGGTGGGCTACGACGTGAAGATCATGCGCCAGCTGGTGCGTGAACGGAAGCGCAAGCCGGACGACCGCAGGGAGCACTACGCGCTGCTTGCGACCTACGCAAACGCACTCGGATTGGACCTTGGCTTCGATCTGCTGTGATGCTATGAACTGCGACGCGCCGCCCATCACCCTCCCCGGTGGGCGGCGCGTCCTTTCCCCTGATGGATCGCGCGGCGGAGCTGGTAGTCTCCGGCGTTGCTGATAACCCGCCGCGCGGTCCTTCAGGGCAAAGGACAAATACACCATGGCTGTACTGGCACTCGACATCGAAACCTTTTGCGAGACGCCGATCACGGCGGGCACGCACCGCTACGCGGAAGCCGCCGAAGTGCTGCTGGTACAGTTCGCGGTCGACGACGGCCCGGTGGCGGTCTGGGAGACCGAAGACCACCCGCTGTGGGCGCAGAGCCTGCAAACGCTGATCGACCAGTCGGACCGCGTCACGATCCATAACAGCGCATTCGAACGCACCGTCCTGCGCCGCCACGGCGTGACGATCTCCACTGACAAGATCGAGGACACCATGGTCCTCGCGCTGCAGCACGGACTGCCCGGCTCGCTGGGGCAGCTGTGCGACATCCTCGGCGTGCCTACGGACAAGGCCAAGGATAAGGACGGCAAAAAGCTGATCCAGCTCTTTACCAAACCGCGCCCGAAGAATATGAAGTTGCGGCGCGCAACGCGGGAGACGCACCCTGATGAGTGGCAACGGTTCATCGAATATGCCCGGCTCGATGTGGACGCAATGCGCAGCGTACGAGCGCGGCTGCCACGATGGAACGATACTCCGCGCGAGCGAGAACTATGGCGGTACGACCAAGACGTTAACGACCATGGCTTCGCCGTCGATGCTGAACTCGCCGTCGCCGCTCTGCGAGCTTTTGACCGAGCTTCGGGAGCTTTGGCCGCTACTGCAGCCGGAGCAACAGGGGGAGCCGTAACCGCGCTCACCCAGCGCGGCAGGCTGCTGTCCTACCTGAAGGACGAACTGGGCTTTGAAGCCGTGGGTCTGGCTAAGGCCGACGTCGCCGCGATGCTAGCGGGCGACCTGCCACCGGCGGTGCGCGAGTTGATCGAGCTGCGCAAACAGGCGGCGGCGACCAGCCCGGCCAAGTACAAGGCCCTGCTCGGGGCCATGTCGTCGGACCACCGCCTGCGCGGCACGCTGCAGTTCTGCGGCGCTGCGCGGACCGGGCGCGACGCCGGCCGCATCTTCCAGCCCCAGAACCTGCCCCGCGCGTCGATGGCCTATGAGGCGATCGTGGCGGGCATCGCGGCCATGAAGCTGGACTGCGAAGACTTGCTGCTCGCCCCGCACGAGGTGGTCGAGCTGTGCACCAGCGCCGTGCGCGCCTGTCTGGTGGCCGAGGAAGGCAACACGCTGGCGGTGGCCGACTTGTCCAACATCGAGGGCCGCATGGCTGCGTGGCTGGCGGGCGAGCACTGGAAGCTGAAGGCGTTCGCCGACTTCGACCGCAAGATCGGGCACGACTTGTACATCGTCGCGTACTGCCGCTCGTTCGGCGTCGAGCCGGAAGAGGTGCTCGACAACAAGAAAAACGGCGACGGGTCAATGCGCCAGATCGGCAAGGTGCAGGAACTGTCGCTGCAGTATCAGGGCGGCCCGAACGCGTTCACCAAGATGGCGGGCTCGCTGGCCGAGAAGCTGGGCGAGGAGCGCATCGTCGAGATCGTCAAGGCGTGGCGCGCCGCGCACCCCGCGATCCGCACGATGTGGTACGACCTCGAGGCGGCGGCGCGCAAGGCGATCGAGAACCCGGGCGACAGCTTCAACGTGCGCGGCGTCCTGACACTGGACGTGGTCGACGCACCCTACGGCGCGCCGTGGCTGCGCATGAAGCTGCCCGGCGGCCGGTACATCTGCTACCCCGAGCCGAGGATCGACATCGAGCAGTGCGAGCGCTGCGACGGCGAGGGCTGGGTGCTGTTCGTCCACAACGACGTCGAGCACAATCTGAAGTGCCCGAACTGCGGCGGCACGGGGCAGGTTGGTAACGGCAAGCTGTCGTACATGGGCATTAACCAGTACACCCGGAAGTGGGAGCGCATCCAGACCTACGGCGGCAAGTTCTTCGAGCAGGCCACGCAGGGTGCCAGCCGCGACGTGTTCATGTCCGGCTTCCGCCGGGCGATGCGCGCGGGCTTCCCGGTGGTGCTGCGCGTGCACGACGAACTGGTCGCCGAGGTCGCCAAGGACAGCGGCAAGACGCACGAGCAACTGGCCGAACTGATGGCCACGAACGACAACTGGAACACCGGGCTGCCGCTGGCCGCCGCTGGGTTCACCGCCGATCGATACAAGAAAGACTGAGGAGACAACCAATGCGCAGAATGGATGAGGTCGGGCAAGTGCGGGCGGAGCTACTCGAGGAGAGCAGGAACGCCACGCTCATGTCTATGGTTGAAGGCCAACTGGCGGCGTTGGAGCGGCTGCTGGAAAGCAACGCAACGCACGTCAAAGACCCGGGCGCGTGGAACATTACCGCCGGGTTTATTGACCAGCTCAAGTTCTGGGCGCCCCGTATGTTCTTTGCGCCGGCAGCGAATGCCGACTGGCTGGCCATGAAGGAAGAGGGCGCTCCGGTGCCCCCGCTATTCGGCAGGGACTGAGCCATGACCCCGGCGGCGGGGTTCACTTTTGAAATCTATCATAAAAACTGAGGAGACTAACATGCAGCACATCATGCTCGATCTGGAAACTTGGGGCACGCGCGCGGGCAGCGCGATCCGCTCGATTGGCGCGGTCGTGTTCAACCCCGACAAGCCGACTGCGCCGCTGGGCGCGGAGTTCTACTGCAACGTCAGCGGCGCGTCTTGCGAAGCCATCGGGCTGGTACGCGACCCGCGTACGGTGCAGTGGTGGTCGGAGCAAAGCGAGGCCGCCAGCGCCGCACTGCAGGCCGATCAGGTGAGCATCGGCGAGGCCATGCAGCGCTTCACCAAGTGGTTCGAGGGCGTCGGCGGCCAGTACGTCTGGGGGCACGGCGCGTCGTTCGACCCGGTGCTGCTCGAGGCTGCCTACGATGCCTGCCTGCTAGAAGCTCCGTGGAAGTTCTGGGACGTCCGATGCTGCCGCACCGTGCTGTCGATGGCCAACCGCAAGCCGGATCGCCGCAGCAGCGACGTGCACCACAATGCTCTTGACGATGCCAAGGCGCAGGCCCGCGCCGTGCAGGCCGCGTTCCGCTACGGCCAGTTCAGCGCACGGTGACCCCCGCAGGCAAGCTGCAGGCCCACCTCAGGGCCCGGGTGCAGGCCACCGGCGGCGTCTACCGGAAAGTCCGGTACGAGAGCCGCCGGGGCTGCCCGGACTGCCTTGTGTGGTGGCGCTGGCCCGCCCTCGCGCTGATCGAGATCAAGGCAGAGGACGGCGATTACAAGGACCGGTACAGCGCGCTGCAGCAGCGCGAGGTCGACCGCATGCGGGACGCAGGGCTTCCGGTCTACACCGCACGGACGAAGGCCGACATCGACCGGATCGTCGAAGAAGTCAGAAACAGGGTTGCAATCTGATTTTGCATGTGCCAAGGCGGTCAAATCAGCAACTAGGAGATACCGATGACCATGCTCTTGACATTCCGCGAGCGCCTCGCGGTGGCCATGGACGCCGACCCGCGCAGCCGGGCGGCGATCTGCCGCCGCGCAGGCTACGCGCAGTCCCACATCCGCCGACTGATCTCGGGCGAGCGGCACTCCCCCACGCTGCCGCTGATTGAGACGATGGCAGAGACCCTCGGCGTGTCGCCCGCATGGCTGCTTGGCTTTTCTGAGGAGAGCAAGCCATGAACGCTTGGACGATCACCTGCTTCGTGCTGGTGGCCGCTGCGGTCATCAGCAGTTGGCTCAGCGACAGCGAGCCGGAAGACACCTTCCTCGGGAGCGTGGGGGTGTTCTTCCTGTACCTCGTAGCCTGCGCCGGGGGCGTCGCGGCTGGCTTGGCTGTATCAAGGCTGCTGGGTCTGTGACCAAGACCTTCGTACCGCACGACGAACAACTCCCCGCCATCGAGCATCTGGTCCGCAACAAGCGCAGCGGGTTGTGGATGCCGATGGGCGGGGGCAAGTCCATCACGACCCTCACCGCGCTGGAGCGCCTCGACAGCGTCGAGCAAGTCTACCCGGCGCTGGTGCTGGGGCCGAAGCGCGTGATCGAGGTGACGTGGCTGGACGAGGTCGCCAAGTGGGCCCACACCGCGCACCTGCGCGTGTCGGTGGTGTCCGGTTCCCGGCGCGAGCGCGAACTGGCGCTGCAGCGGCCTGCGGACCTGTACTGCATGGCCTACGACAACCTCGACTGGCTGGTCGAACACGTTGGTGACGACTGGCCGTTCCGCACGGTGGTTGCCGACGAGCTGACGAAGCTGAAGGGCTTCAGGTTGCGGCAGGGCGGCAAGCGCGCCGGCGCGCTGGGCAAGGTGGCGCATACCAAGGTCGACCGCTTCATCGGGCTGACCGGCACCCCGGCACCGAATGGTATCAAGGATTTGTGGGGCCAGTCGTGGTTCATCGACAAGGGCGAGCGGCTGGGCAAGACCTTCAGCGCCTTCGAGCAGCGCTGGTTTCGCAAGGGGTACGACGGCTACAGCCTCGTGCCCTACGAGCACTCGCAGACCGAGGTCATGAGCGCGGTGTCGGACATCTACCTGACGGTCAAGAGCCTGCAGGTCGATGAGCCGATCAGCGTGGCGATCCCGGTCAAGCTGCCGCCCGCCGTGCGCGCGGCTTACGACGCGGTGGAGAAAGACCTGTTTGCCGAAATCGAGATCGCCGGGGTCGGCGCGCTGGAGATCGAGGCGGCAAACGCCGCGGTGCGACTTGGGAAGTGCCTCCAGATCGCGTCCGGCGCGGTGTTCGAAGAGGGCGGCGCTGTGTGGCAGCGGCTGCACGACGCGAAGCTCGACGCGCTGGAAAGCATCGTCGAGGAGGCCAACGGCATGCCGGTGCTGGTGTCCTACGCCTACACGCACGAGGCCGAGCGCATCCTGAAGCGGTTCAAGCAGGCCAAGCGTCTGGAGGGCGCGGCGGACGTTCGTGCGTGGAACGCGGGCAAGATACCCATGCTGGTGGTGCACCCGGCGTCGGCCGGGCACGGGTTGAACCTGCAGGACGGAGGCAACATCCTCGCGTTCTTCGGCTTGACGTTCAACCTCGAGCACTACATGCAGGTGATCGAGCGGATCGGCCCGCTGCGGCAGAAGCAGTCCGGCTACGACCGCCCGGTGTACCTCTACCACATCGTGGCCGAAGACACCTTCGACCAAGTCGCACTGGACCGGCTGGCTGGCAAGCGCAGCGTGCAGGATGCAGTGCTCGAATACATGCAGAGGAGGAAGAAATGACCAACCCTCGTGAAGTCACCACGGCCAGCGGTAAGACCCGGCTGGCATGCAGCACTTGCGGCGCATCGCACGGCAACTATCACGCCGCGGCAGCGTGCTGCAAACCCGCCCGCACGGCGATCGAGTTCGGCGAGATTTCCGCCGCCAAGCTGGCTGCGTCGACCATACCGGTGCTGGACAGAATGTTGGCCCCGACCAAAGCCCCGGAGCTGCTCGGCAAGGCTGCCGCGCTGATGCACGAGCGGGGTAAGACCTACGACGCGCCAGAGGGTGAGCGGTCGATGGGCAAGACCGTCGCGGCGTTCAACGCCATCACCGGGCGCGACCTGACCGAGAGCGAAGGCTGGCTGTTGATGGGCATCCTCAAGGATGTGCGGGCGGCCACTCGCAAGGAGCCGCACCGCGACAGCCTAGAGGACCGGATCGCCTACGCGGCGCTGATGGCCGAAGCGCGACTGGCGGGGCGCTGACGTTTCACGCGCCCGCCACGCTTCAACCCAAGACGGTCGGCGATGGAGCGGAGCATCTTGTCGTCGACCACGAAGCCGTAGGGCTTCATTTCCAGCTTCCGCCGTGGCGATTTCTCGCCCGGAACGACGCCCACCGGAAAGTCGAACGGGTCGTCGCTGCGGCGCAGCTCAGGCAGGAAGTCCAGAGCGCCCACAGGCTCGCGCAGACGCCCAACGCCTTCGCCCGGGATCGCGGTGTCGTACGACGCGTGCGTCGACGGGGCCAGCTCCGACTTGGCCGAGATGAGGCCGACATTCCGCAGCGAGGTGGCAGGCAGCCCGGCCTGCGCCGGGTCGTTGGTCGCGGCGAACGCCTCGCCCATGCCGAGACCGCCCTGTGTGCGGTAGCGGTCCATCAGCTTGTTGAGCGCGCCGCGCGCCTTGCCCGTGGCCCCCAGAAACGCCTGAGCGCTCTCCGGGTCGTCCAGCGCCTTGAAGCCCGGTATGATCGCGGCAATTTCCTTGGACAGCCGCTTCTGGGTCTTCGCAGGCATGGCTTCGGCAGCATAGCGCAGCATCAGACCGCGCGGGATGTGCGAGAACGCCGAAGACGCAGGGCCCATGACCCACGGCATGAACAGCGGGTCTTCGCCGGTGTCGCGGCGCATCTTCTTGGCCAGCGCCATGTGCTTGTACGCGTTGCCCCGGTCAGCGGCCCACACTGCGTCCGGTGCCGCGAACATGAAGTCCTGACCGCCGGGCAGCTCGTAACCCTCTTCGAAGGGCACATCGCGGATGCGGGTGATGCGCCGACCGCCAGCCGACTGGTCCGACATCGAGGTGATGACTGGCTTGCCTTCCAGATCGAACACGCTGAGCATCGGCGGCTCGGCGATTTCGTCCTTGATGTCAACCGCCAGCCCTGCGACCTTGGGGGTCTCACCCTTGCGCTTCTCAATCCGGGGGTCTACGCCCTTGGCCGCCGGGTATACACGCCGCGCGCCCGGCGCTGGGGGCGTTTCAGCCTTCGGCTTGGGCTTGCGGGGCGCCTTGGGCTTAACCGCGAGCGCCTCGGCGGGCATGCCCCGGGCGATGATCTCCTCCAGCGCTTCCTTGCCGGACTTGGTGGCGGCCTTCTTGCCGAACTGCTTGACAGCGAACTCGACGATCTCTTTCTTGATGCTCACACCCGGCCCCCTACGGCGAACTTGCGGCGCCAATCGGTGATCGGCTCCTCATCGATCGGCACGACGTCGGTCGGGCCGTACAGCGCGGCGGCGCGCCCGCCACCAAAGTCGCTGATGTAACCCGGGTAGCCCCGCTCCTTGATCCACCGCTCCATGTCGGGGATCGCGCGGCCGCCGCCGATACCCTGAGAGCCAGCAACCATGTCGCTGTCGACGGCCCACCACGGGAGCGTGGGCTTGTAGAACGGCAGATTGTAGGCCTGCGCCATGCGGACGAGCTGCTCGGGGTCGGCGTTGACGTCGTACAGGTCTTTCAGCTCAGCGGTGTAGGCGTAGCGCGGCCCACGGCGCATTTCTTCGCCGATAACGCCCATGACCGAGAGTTCAGGTTCGACGGTGCCTTCCGGCCCGACGTACATGTACGTGCGGTTCGGCAGCCCCTCGCGCACCGTGCTGGCGTACTCCTCGCCCCGGTGCCCGGTGCCGTAGTAGCTCGGGTCGAGCGTCGACAGCCCCGGCTGGGTGCTGATGTGCACGCCCCGCCCGCCCGCGCCAACGCGCTCGGGGGCCATGCCGATCATCGGCAGCTCGCCCTCGCGCAGCGTGCGCAGCAGCGTCTCCTCCTCGGGGAGCTGGCTCAGCACGCCAGAGAACAGGTCGATGTCGGCCTGTGTCCGCCGTCCGCCAGACAGGTAGTTCTCAGCGACGCGGCGCTCGGCCAGCTGGCGCTGGGCTTCGCGGTAGGCCTGCAGCGCTTCCGGGTTGGCTGGCACGGTGCGCCCAGTGAAGACGCCAAGGCTCTCAGGCAGCGCCTCGCCTCCCTCCAACGCTGCGTCGCGCAGCCGGGCGTTCACCGATAGCGCCACGGGGTCGACTTCGATGCCCCAGCGGCCGGCGGTTTCGAGGATGTCCGATACCGGCGCGCCTGCGCGGAACTGGTCGGTCAGCACTCCGGCGCCGAGCGTGTCTCCGCCCTGCATGGTGAAGTACGCGGGGTTGAACTCGCCGCCCCAATCCTGCGCGCGGGGGCCGGCCAACATGCCAGCCTCGGTGCCTTGCGACGGGAGGCGCTGCGCGATGGCGTCCTGCCGCAGCTGCTCGCTCAGATCGTAGACTTCCCTCGCGGACAGCGGCGGCTCGATGTCGGCCACCAGCGTCGGCTCGGAGCTCGACGGCACGACGCGGAAGTTCTGGGGCTCGCGGCCCATGCGGCGGACGGCGCTGAGCGCTTCCTGCTCGCTGATGGCCGGACCGCCGATTTTTGACGAAGGTTCGAGGCCGATGTTCAGCGTCGCCGGGTTGATGGCTTCATCCACGGCGCCCACCAACGGGCGGGCTTCGGTGAGGTAGCGCCCGACCGCGGTGTCACCAACCTTGGCGGCCAGCGACTTGCCTGCGCGAGCGAAGGGCTTTGCCGCCAGACCCACGCCCGGGAGCGTCAGAGCCACGTTGAGCACATCGCCGATGCCGCCTTCGCCGCGCCCGATGTTGAAGGCGCCCTGTTCAGCCGCGCCGATACCAATCAGGTTTTCGTCGATGTCGCGCAGATTGCGCACCAGCTGGTCACTGCCAGTGACACGCCCGAGGGCGCGGAATGCGCGGTCCGAGATCGGGTCATAGCCCGAGCGCGCTGTTGCGCCGGTCTGCGCCACCGGTTTCTTCGACTTGCGCCGGACGTCAAGAGCCTCGCGCAGCTCCTTGTCGCTGACGCGAGCCTCGCCGCCGGTAAGTCCGCGGATGCCGGCGACAAACGGATTGGGGGCTTTCTTGCGGGCCACACTTACCTCCGGATGCGCCCGCCGCGGGCCTTTGCGACCGGGGCGGGAATGCGCTCGCCCGAGACCGTGATGATCTCGTTCGTGGCGGGATCGTACTTCTCGCCCGGCAGAAGCGGCACGTTGGGTGCCGCCTCGCGGACGTCAGGCAGCTGTTCAGTGCCGCCATAATCGTACCGGCGGCGCAGCTCGTTGATGTCCTCCGGGCGGTCGACCAGCGACGCCCGGGCCATCCCGCCAGCGGGCGCGGCGGCGTACTGCGGGTTGTTCCGGATCAGCTCGGCCAAGTCTCGCACAGCCTTCGGGCGCTGGCCAGCAATAGCGGTGTTCAACATGGGCCGGATGCCGGGAGCGTTGGCCACACCCATCGCGATGTTCGCGGGGATGGTCAGCGGCGCGCCCAGAACGCTACCGGAAAAGCCCAAACCGCGCTCGATCCGTGACACGTCCGCCGGCGGCGCGCTGCCAAGGGCTTCCACGCCCTGCTCAGCCAGTTCCTGCCCGCGAGCGTCGCCACGTACGAATGCGCGGTTGCGCGCCGAGATGTCGCCCTTGCGCGCGGCGGCTACTGCCTGTTGCGGGGTGAACTCACCCGGCGCGTTCCCGAGGTTGCGGGCGGCTTCTTCCGCCCGGGTCAGGATGCCGTAGCCACGGTCCGCGCGGTCCATCAGCTCTACAGCCTCCGGCGGGGAGTGACGACGCGCGTTCGCGTCAACAATCCGCTGCAGCTCTGCCACACCGTCGGCCATTTCGGCATTGCCCTGCTTTGCGAAAGCCGCACGGCGCTTGCCAAGCAGGCTCGACAGGGACTTGTAGCCATCGCCGGACAGAGGGCCCTGAATGCGCAGCTGCAGCTGGTCCTTCAGCAGCTTGTCAAGGCGCTTGGCGGTGTCCGCCGAAAACTCGTCGCCCGCCAGACGCTGGCGGAATGCCAGAATGTCGTTGCGCATCCCGGCATCCGGCACAACCTGCATCTGGCTGCGCGCGGCTTCGTACGCGTCGTCGAAAGCCTTCTGGGCCTCCTCGAAACGCTTGGTCGGCTTCAGGCCTTCCGGCAACTTGATGCCGAGGTTGCTCAAGGCATCGTTGATGTAGGCGTCCTGAAAGCCCTCGAAGGCCTTACGCTGCGCGCGGAGCGTGATGTCGCCGCCGCCCGGCAGAACACCGGCCAGCGACGCCTCGGCACCCGGCACGCCAAGCGTCTGGCCGACCGACATGTCGACCCCAGCCTTGCGCATGGCGGTGACAGCTTCAGGGGTACGAGGGGACATAACGCGGCCGACAGCGCCGGGAGCTGCGCCCGCCACCGCACCGATCGTGCCGCCCTTCACCGCCCCGAGGAGACGGCTATCTTCGTCAGCTTCGCCTGCCCCAGTGACCGCGCCAAGCGCGGCTTCGCCCGCGAGCGCGGCGCGCGTCGCGGCCATGCCCGGGGCGATAGCACGAACAGCGCCGATCGCGGGGATCGACGCCAGCGTGCCGCCGGTGATGCCGCCCAGCAGCGAGGCGACCGGGCTTTCAGTCTGCGAGAACTCGCGGGCGAAGCGGGCTTCCTTGGCCGCTTCTTCGCCGCCGATGAGACCGATTGCTTCGTCGGTCAGGCCGCCGGTCAGGGCGGAGCCCGCCTCGATCGCGTACGCACCAACCGGGCTCTCCGCCACGGCGCCGATAATCTGCTCGCCAAGCGGGCGCTCCCGCTCGGTCGGAGCGAAGCGCCCACCCCGGCCCTGCGTCTCACGGTACTGGATGAGCGCGTCAACGTCCTGCGGCGAGACCTGCACGCCCAGTTCCTTGGCGGCGGTCAGCAGCGCGTCACGGCTGGCACCGCTGTCGTAGAGCTGCTGCAGCTCGGCGGCGGCGCGCTTGTCCTGCTCGGTGACGTACTTCTCGCCAGCGCCGGCCTTCAACTCGGTCACCGGTTCCGCCTGAACTTCGCCGGGTTGGGGCGCTACCGCCTCGCCCTTCGGTTCACGGCTCTGCAGCTCGGTCACAAAACCCTTGGGCAGCAGACCCTGTGGCAGAGGCTGGCCCGCCACGATTTCGTACTGCTTATTGATCTCGGCGGGGTTGCCGCCAAGCTCAAGGTAAGCGCGGCCGAAATCCGAAATCACGGTGTCCATGCGGTTCTGGAAACCGCGCGGCGTGCCCTTGGTCGGGTCAACGTCCGCGATAGTCTGCCCCAGCAGCTCGATGTCGATGTTGCTGATCGGGGTCAGCTTGATGCCGGCTTTTTCGAGTTCTTGGATTTCCTTGAACGCGCTGTTAGCGCGGATGGTGCTGATCTTCGAGGCGAGCTCGCTGGCTGGCGTTCCGCCGACCTGCCCAGTCACCCCCGCGCCGAACCCCGACGCGAACATGCCGCCCTGCGAGATACGCTTGGCCTCTGCCGCGTTGGCGATCACGTTGAGCAGCTTGCGGCGCGTCGCTTCCTTGGCCTGCTCGACCAGACCACGGGTGCGCTCGCGCTCAGCAGCCTTGGCCCGAGCTTCCTCGAGGGTCAGCTCGGCGATCTGGGCGTCGATGTTGGCCTTCTTAACGTCGGCCGGGGTCAGCGCTGCAGTGCGCGCCGCACCGACCTGCGAAGACGCAGCAGACGCCTCCGAGGACTTGATCGACGCTTCGGCCTGTCGCTCCTTGAGGGTGCGCGCGGGCGTGATCGGCGCGGCGAACTGCGCGTAGGGATCGTTCTGCGCCATTACTTGATCTCCATCAGACGCCCGTCAATCGTGCGGAACTTCATACCACGGTTGCGCGGGTCGCGCGAGAGTGCTCCGACCTGTTCCGGCGTCAGAACTGGAAGATTTTCCGTGCCGACGGGCTGGTTCGTGTCCATGTCGACCAATTCGCCGGTTACGGGATTGAACCCCGTGCGGCGTTTCGCGGGCGCGGTGACGTCCGCATAAGTCTTGGCCAGTTCGAGGGCGGTCTTGGGCCGCGCCGCCTCGCGCTCGGCAGCGTCCTGCTGGTACTGCTGCTGCAGGGCGAACAGCTGCTCTTCGCGGGCCCGCTGCGCCTGCTGCATAGCCGTGGCGTTTTCGCCCAGCGCGCCGACGACGTTGCCGAGGAAGCCCTTGAACCCGGGGACGCTGCGGGGCGAGAGCATGGCGCGGGACAGGGCGAAGAGCCGCTCGGACTGCGACGGCCCAGCGTACTTCTCCATGATCCGCCGGCGCCCTTCTTCGTACAGCTGGGTGGACGACTGCACGGCGCGCTCATCGGCCGCCCGCTGTGCGTCGAGGATCACTTTGAAGAACGCGTTCGGGTCGTCGCGCATCTTGGTGAAGTCGAGGTTGCCGTACTCGAGGGTGTCGATCTGCGGTGCGCTTGCCTGCGACAGGCCGCCAGCTGGCTGCTGTTCTGCGATTGGCGGCAGCTCCTCGCGCGGAGCTGTTCCTTCGAGGGCCAAGCCGTTCTCACGCATCCACTTGGTGGCCGCGCCAACGGTTCCAAGCTCTTGCGCCTTGGCGTCGAACTCCTGCATGCTGATCGTTTTGGCCATTGCCTAACCCTTAAATTCCAAGGAAGCTGCGGATCGCGGAGTCCTGCGGGCTGCTTGCCAGAAGACCTGCGATGCCGGTCAGAGCACCACCGATAGTCTCGGCTGTGCTCGGCGCGTAGTCCGGCTTGTACCCGAGCGGCACGATGCCTTCCGTCGTCGTGGCAGTCGGCACCGCGCCCTTGATGCCGCCCAGCGTCGCGACCATGTTGTTGATCTGCTCCTGCGGGTAGCCCTGCTGACGCAGGAAGTCGGCGTAGGCCACGTCGAGGTTCTTCTGCGCCTGACCCTGCTGCGTCGCACCGACCTGCTGCAGCGCACCCGCGCCGGTGAGCCCAAGCTGCTGCGCCTGCGAACCGAGGCCCGCGAGCTGCGTCGCAGCGCCCAGCTGGCGTTCGATGTCGCCGCCACGAAGCGCTCCGGTCTGGACGCCCAGCGCCGTGAGGTTCTGCTGCTGCTGGCCCGTGAGCTGGCCCAGCTGGCTCGCCACGTCGGCCTGCTGCCGCGCGCCCTGCAGGATTGCCTGCTGCTGCGCGGTCCCCAGCTCCCCAAACTGGGCGCCGATGTTCGCCAGAGCCGCCTGCTGCGCCTGCGTGAGGCCGCCCAGCTGCGCGCCGACTGCCGCCTGCTGCTGTGCAGCTTCGAGCAGGGCCTGCTGCTGCTGAGTGCCCAGCTGCCCGCGCTGCGCGCCGATGTTCGCCAGAGCCGCCTGCTGCGCCTGCGTGAGCTGGCCGAGCTGGGTGCCCATGGCCGCCTGCTGGCCTGCCGCCTCGAGCATGGCCTGCTGCTGCGCGGTGCCAAGCTGCCCGGCGGTGGCGGCAAGCTGAGCCTGACGCGATGCGTCGGCCTGCGCTGCGGCCTGCGCCTGAGTGTAGCCCTGCGACAGCAGCTGCGACTGCTGAGCCCGCACGTTCTCGTCCACGTCGCGCAACGCGCGAGCGGTGTCGGTCATCATCCCCGAGGGGGTACCAGCCCCGCCGCCGCGCGGTCCGAAGCCGAGCTGACCCGCGCTGACATAGCGCCCTTCGATCTCGGGCAGCAGCTGCTCGCGCAGCGTCCGCGCGCCGAGCTCGCCTGCGCGGTTGACGACCTGCGAGATGTAGGGGTCCATGTACGCCGAGACGTCCGTCGAACGCCCGGCAGCCTGCTGCAGATACGGCGACGCGGCGCTAAGGCCGCCTGCGGCAGTGCCCTGCGCGATCGTGCCCTGCGCTTGCTGGTACGCCGGCGACGCCGCAGCGACACCGCTCAGTCGCTCAGCGGCCGACAGCGCGGGCTCGGCGGCCTGCATGCCAAGAGCCTGCGTGCCCTGCGCCGTGGTGCCGAGCGACTGCTGCAGCGTCGGCTGCGCAGCGGCGACGCCGCTCAGCTGAGAGGCCTGATTGAGCAGCGGCGACGCCTTATCGAGGCCCAGCGACTGCATGCCCGCCTGCGTCGTGCCCAGCGCCTGTTCGAAGCCCGGCATCGCAGCTGACACGCCCGAGAGCGATCCCGCGCTGTTGAAATAGGGCTGCGCGATCCCGAGGGCGCTCTGGCCCATGAGGTTCTGCGTGGCTTGCGTGGCCTGTCCGAGGGCGGGCTGATAGGCCGTCGCCGCCTGCCCCGCCATCTGGAAACCCTGCTGCTGGGTCGGCGAGAACTCGGCGACGCGCGGGCCTTGGAACGTGCTGTACGGCGTGGCGGCAGCGGCCTGCTGGTTCGCCAGAACCTGCATGGCGTAGTTGGTGTACCAATCCGGCAGAATGGTTTGGCTGGTCGTCGAGGTGGCCGCCGAGCCCGCCGGGATTTGCCCGTTGGTGAGGAAGTCAGTCAGAGCCATTACGCGCGTCCTCCGGCCATGTACTGCTCAGGCCTCTTTGCGTTTACGCTAAACCCGCCGCGCGCCAGTTCCCGGCCCTTGTGCTTGCGCACGTTCACCCGGAACTGGTCGAGCACGTCGGCTCCAGCCTTGTTCGAACCATTGCCCAGAAGGGCCACCGTCTCGGCGTCTATAACATACTCGCCATCGGAAAGCATCGCCGGGATTTTATCTTCCCGCCCGTCGCCGGGGCCCTTAACAGCAAAGCCGCCTTCGGCGTAGCCGGTGTAGGCCCGGCTGGTGTTCGGGGAGCCCTGCGGCACGTAGTTGAAGAAGCTCTGCTCCGGGCCGTAACCGTAGCGGTACCAGTCCTGCGTGGTCTTCAGACCCTGCTGGCTGAGGTCCGCAGCGGTGCGAGGAGTGGACGCCGCGCCGCCACCAAGCCCCGGGATGTTTGCGCCGGGCAGCTTCGCGCTGAACGTCGGGTTGAGGCCGCCCATGGCGCCGCTGATCGTGCGGTCCCCTTGCTGCGCACCGCCCCCGCCAAACAGGCCGCCAAGCAGGCTGGTGCCGAGGCCAGCGAGGCGCAGGTAGTCGATGATGTCCTGCAAACTCGGGCCGGATTTCGGCAGAGCGCTATCGATCGGCTGGGTGAGCGTCGTGTCCGGCGCGAGCGAGCCGCCCGCTCCGGGGGGCGTGATAAGCGTGGCGGGCGGCGCGACGTAGTCGGGCTGCGTGTACGGCTCCCGCGCGCCTTCGACGACGATCTCGTCGATCGGCTGCGTAGCCGGGCCGCCCGAAGGCGGGGCGTAGACCGGAAGCGGTGCGGCAGGCTCCGGAGGGGGCGCTGGGCGCTGGGCCTCGACGACGATCTGCTGGTCGGCGTAGTTCACCGGCCCCGGCTGCGCGGCGCTAAGCGCGCCTTCCAGCGTGGACGGGAAGCCCGGCGCAATGGCACCCGGGCCCGCCGCGAGGTTTGCGGGCGGCGTACCGGAGACGACAATGTCGCCATATCCGCCAGCCGGAGGCGGCGGGGCCGGTTCCGGTGCGTAGTTGTTGCTGGCCGCCGAAGTCAGGGCATTGGTGATGCCACCCGCGACCGACGGCGCGGCGCTCGATGCGAGGTTGCCCAGAACCGTGATGGCATTGCTCGCGCCGCCGATAGCGTTCGCGATGCCAGTGTGCGCGGTGTTTACCGGCGTGCCCGAGGGGCCTGCGGGCATGATGCCCTGCAGCGCGCCCGCCGTCACGCCCGACAGTGCCGCGGATTTGAGAATGTCGCCGAGGCTGTCACCCATCAGCGCACCAGCGCCCGCCGAACCCGCCGCTGTGGCCAACCCAGCACCGAGCGCCCCGCCACCCATCAGCGGAGCGAGGGTGCCGCCGGTGAGCGCCGGAAGCGCCATCTTCAGGAACGTGCCGAAGCCGCTCATGTACGGGTCTTGGTCGCGCACGGAGCTCCAAGAGCCGCCGTCGTTGCGCTGCACATCCCAGTCGGCCTGTTCGCCCTTTTCGCCGTAGATGCCTTTGGTCAACTCAGCGATCTTCGCGCCGGCCTCGTAGCCAGTGCCGGTGTGCAGAACCTTGCCGGTAGACCGATCGATGACACGGTACTCGGCGTTCGGGTCAAATTGGATGGTGTTCGAGGACCGCGTCGCGCTCGCCCCCGTTTCCGGATCGAAGCTGGCGTACATGCGGTCCATCGGATCGCCACGCGCGGCCGCCTGCTCGAGGTACCCCGAGGTGTACGGCATCGCAGCGCCGGTCTGGGGGTCCGTCTGGTGCAGGTCCATCGACGACAGCGAATACGGACCGGTGTAGCCGGTCACCGCAGCCTGCTGGTCCTTCAGGTATTGCAGAGCTTCGGGGCTGTAGTCGAAGTCTTCGAGCTGGTTGATTGCCTCGAGGTCGCTGCTGAGCTCCCCTCGCGCACCAAAGCTGCGGGCGGCCGCGTCCTCGTACGCTCGCAGCGCTGCGGCCTTGGCGCGGGCGGCGAACTCCGCGTCCGGTGCGGGCTCGACGTACGGCTCAGCAGCGACCGGCTGCGGAGTAGGCGGAGCGTAGACCGGTGCGGGCTCGACGTACGGCACTTCCTGAACCGGTTGCGGCGTGGGCGGGGCGTAGACCGGTGCAGGCTCGGCGTACGTGGCTTCGGGGATCGCTACCGTCTCGGGGAGAGCCTCGGAGAAACCGGGCCCGCCGGATAGGCGTTCGAGGTAGCCGCTAAAGCCGGGGACGTACGCCGCCTCGGCGTAGCTGGGCTGCTCATACACCGGCTCGGCGTAGATGGGCTGCTCGGCGGGAAGCGCCTCGGCGATACCCGGACCGCTAAGCAGACGGTCGAGGTACTCCATGAAGCCGGGGTCGAAGTTAATCATAGTCAACCTGTGCCTTCTAGCATCGGGTATGCGCGCATAGCCCAGTCGCGCCAGTCCGAGAACTCGTAAGGATCAGGAAGGGTGCGCTGCGTGAAAGGAGACGCGCGTACTAGCCCCAGAGCCCAATCACGCCACAAAGGCTCACCGGGGGGCGCCCCGAAAGACCATGCGTCGCCGACTGCCAATATAACCGAACAAGCCCAGTCTTGCCAAGACATTCCGCGCGGGTCGATCATCAGGCCTTAGCCTCCCCGTGGCGGAGGCTGTAACCAGCTCGTCGTTCAGCTTCCTTGCGCGCTGCTGTTGCTTGTTCTTGGGTTTGGAAATAGCCCAAACTCTTCTGTCTCCCGTTTTGGCGTATACAAGCGGACCACACTTTATCGCGGGAGTGCCAGTAAACTCCGTTCACCCCGGAGGTGTTAGCTCGGCTCAACCACCGGTTCTTCTGGTTGTCGGCGTTCGGCACAACCCGAAGGTTTTCAAACCGGTTGTCTTCCGGATCACCATTTATGTGATCTATCTGGTCTTCGGGCCACGCGCCACTAACAAGTGCCCACACCAACCTGTGGTTCTGGTATAGCTTACCGTTTATTTTGGTAGACCAACGCTTTTTTGCGTTAGGCGACCCCGCCAGCGATCCAGCGTGCTTGCTGTTCCACACGCTACAGGCGTTCAGGTTAGCAAAATGGTAGCGGGGCCGCTGTTTCCAGAACAAACGGCCCGATGATGCCTCATAGATAAAGCACTCTGTCAGGTAGTCTAGGTCAAGTTCAAGCAAGAGGCTCATCCCAATACGGTCGCATCGCCGGGCTGCACATGTGCCAGCACGAGGCCCATCTGGTAGTCGCCGCCAAGCGTGTTGCTCTCGAAGCGGAAACGCAGTTCACGCCGCTGGGTCTTGAAGAACGCGACCTGAGCTTGCGGGGTCGAGGGGACCGCTTCGATCGTCACCGGGTCGCTGTAGATTTCGGGAGCCCGGGCGTTTGCGCGCCCTGTGACCTGCACGGTCATGTCGCCGCTCTGCACGAAGTCTGGTTCCAGCATCACAACTTGCAGGGCTTTGTTCACCTGCGAAGTGACAGGCAGTGAGAGGTCAGCGGTCTCGAAGTACGACCGGATCGGGTTGGTCATCGCGCCGTCGATCTCGTCGGTTCCGGTCTCGTGGACCCAGAACTTGTACGGCTGCTCGAAGGTCACGGTGAATGTCGCGCCGGACCCGGTGCCGCCCGTCACGCTCACCGGGCTCGTGGGGGCCTCTGTGTAGTTGCCCGCGTTGGACACCGACACGGCGGTAATCACGCCGGCGGCGACGGTGTTCACCGTCAGCTCGACCGGGATCGAGAAGATGCCACCCTGCGCGGTGAGGACGTCGCCCACGGTGTACCCCGTGCCGCCGCCCGCCACCGTCACTTCAGTGGCGACGTAGTTCTGCGGTGCGGCGCCGGACAGCAGAGGCTTACTAAACACCGCCGGGAACAGCCCAGCGCCCCGGCCGCCATTCGGCAGCGGGGTGTCGTACCAAGTGTTCTCGCGCACGTTGTAGATGATGGCGTGGTTGGGTTCGTCGCTATCCCCGAGGGGGAAGCACCACCAGATTTCGCCGAAGCGCGGCACCTTGTAGGCGAACACTTTCTGGCGCTGGGGGTAGTTCAGGTTGTCGAAGAAGAAGTTCAGGTTGACGTTGTTCTCGATCTCGCGGACCACGCCATTGAACATCAGGAAGCGGTCGGTGCCGATCCAGTAGAAGATGCCGTCATATTCGATGACCGACTGCGCGGACAGGATCGAGGATTGCGTGCTGATCGTGTCGAACTGGAAGACAGGCCCCGTGCCGCCGATGTAGCTGCCCCGGATCAGGCTGTCCGCCGACCAGAACAGACCCGAAGGGCTGTTGCCGGGGCCGCCACGCAGCGGCATGGCGCGAATGATCTTCTGCCCGGTGATGTAGGCGTTGCCCGCGCCGCTGCCGACGTAGTCCGACGGCTTGTTCGGGACCGACCACGCGACGTAGCCGTCGCTGCCGAAGGCGAAGGTGTACGGGGGCAGTGCGACGACGCCGCCCGTGCAGTTGAAGTTGGCGGGCTTGTTCAGCGCAGGCACGGGGGCGAGCGCGCCAGTCCCGAGCAAGTCGCCTACAAAGATTTCGCCGCCGTCGCTGTTGCAGATGCAATTCAGGTTGGGCGCGACTTGCGCGACGATCTGGTTGCCGTTGGTCGTGTCGTACGCGACGCTGAACTGCCACAGGTTGGCGGCGCTCTGGGTGAAGCCGCTGGTCGGGGTGCGGTCGGTGACGACGCTCGTGTTGTAGGTGCCGTCGATGTAGAACCGCTCGACGCGGTTGGCCGAACCCGCGTGGACGTAGGTCAGCAAGTCCTGCGTATACTCGTGCAGGGTGCGCGGCAGGCCTAGCAGGTACTTGTTGACCGAGCGGTATCCGCCGATCTTGCGCGGCAGCCCGCGCTGGAAGCGGACCCACTGTCCGTCCACATACTGGTCGCCCTCGAACTTGGTGCCGTCCCGCTTGATGCCGGGAGCGGACTTGATCTGGACGATCTGCTCGGCCATGTTAGAACGTGCCCCCGTTCACGGTGCCAGCGGGCGCTACGCCCAGCGCGGTCCATGCGGCGGCCTGCGTCGCCGCGGTGAAGATGTTGATGCCGATCGACGTCCCGCCGAGGTTGACGAGTGCGCCGCCCGCCGTCGTTGACCCGGTGCCGCCGTCGATGATCGCGATCGGCGTGGCGAGGCCCCGCGTGTCGGCAGCGACTACGTTCGAGCCGTTGGAGTAGAGGATCGCGCGCGAGCCCTGCGGAACATTGACCGGGGTGACCTGCGAAGGCGTGCGGAGCCCAAGGTCGTAGACCCCGGTCGTGGCGTTATCGACCCAGTATTGCTGCGTCGTGCCCGGCACGACGATTTCCATGTCCGCGGTCAGCGTGCCGACGAACTTGTAGGCGATGCGGTTCAGCTCTGCGCCCGAAAGCGTGTACGGGCTGCTCTGCCCGGTCAGGTCGATCGAGGTGTAGTCGAAGGCGAAAACCGCCTGCTGCCCGAGGCCGATGGTGTACCATTCGCCCACGTTTGCCACGACAATGGCGCTGTCGCCGGGCTGCAGCACCAGCGACGCCGCGCCGTTGATGAGCTCGCCGCCCGCCGGGCTGATGGTCAGTGCCCCGGAGCCCGCGTTGCGGATGTTCGCGAACCAGCCTGCAGCTGCCGACGCGGTAGTGGGCAGCGTGAAGGTGCCGACGCCACCGGTCCACACGAGGGTGGCCGCCCGGTTCGGGGCCCCGATGGTGTAGTTCGTGTTGATCTCGGTCACCGGGTACTGCTGCGAGAGCGTACTCCCGGTCGCCGTCAGCCCGTAGCCCGCCAGCGCGGAGGCTTGCGCCTGAGCAGTCGACGCGCCGTATCGGAACGTGCGCCACACGCCGCCAGCTGTGTCGTTATCGGTCAGGTAAATCTGCCACAGGTCGCCGGCGGTGATGCTCAGCAGCGTCGCGCCGCTCGCGCTCTTGACAGTGATCGTGTCGGGGCCGAGGTTGTTGAACAGGATCGTGGTGCCGACACCAACAGAGAGCGCGCTCGACAGCGTGATGGCGTAGGCGCCACTCGGCGTCACGTCGATGATGCGCGCGGCCACGTCTGCGCTGTTGCTGTCGCTCGGCCACTCCAGTACGGTGTCGGCATCGAGCGCGAGTGCCAGATACGACACGTCGGACGGGTAGATGGTGTTGCCGCCGAAGACCTGCGTGAACGAACCGGTCATAGATTAAGCCTCCTTGCGCACAGCGCTGCGGTCGAGGATTTTGGCCAAGTCCTCGCCGTTGAGCATGGCTGCTGCGCGGTCATACATGTTCTGCCAGACGGGGATGCGCTCGTCGTTCTTCAGGAACGGCGTGGCCTCCAGCAGCGTGCCGTACAGCAGAATTTCCGGCGCGTTTTCGGTGAGCCAGTTCGTCTCGTGCTCGTCGTCGAGCAGCGGAGGGAGCTGGTAGTACAGGATTTCCAGCGGGTACGCGGCGTCCGGCGTCGGCACGATCAGCCAGTGGTTGTAGTCGTAGTCGGCGTAGAACACCGGCTCACCGGTCTGGGTTGCGTCCGGCCAGTAGCTGCGGGCGTACTCGTAGCTGCGGGCGTACAGGCTCGTGCGCTGCTCGTACCCCGCGCCGGTGCCGAGCGTGAACGACACCGTGTCGCGCCAGCGGTCCGGCTTGGGCACCACCGACTGCCCCGGGGCCAGCGCCGTCGTGACGACGTTGATGAAGCCCTGAATTTTCAGCTCGCGGGCGATGCGCCGCTCGGCGAGATTGATGAGGCGCGGGATTTGCTCGAACACGATCGGGTCCGAAGCGAGCGTAACCCCTCGCTCCAGATAGCGCTGGACATCCTGCTTGAGGGTCGTGAAGGTCATCCCGGTGGCCATATCGTGGTCCTTATATCACTTTTCGGCGGATTGCACAGCGTTCTTCCATGCGGCGGCGAGCGCCGCGTGGCGAGCAGCGCAGACCGCGTACTCGTGAAGCAGGTCCGCTTCCCACTGGAGGCGGTCAGGGTCGAGGAGTGGCTCCGGAACCTTCGGCAGGCTGCTGCAGCTCTGCGCTAGGTTCGCCGGCGGCGGAGGTATTAGCACGTTCACGGGCGGCTTCGAGCAGGCTGACGCCAGCAGGAGGCACAGCACAATCGCTGGGGACTTCAACATCGCGGTAAATCTCCCGAATGGTGTTGCGCGTCTCGATCTGCGCCGGGCGCAGGGCCGCGAGGGTGTTCTCGAACTCCTGCGAGGGCGCGTAGACCGCCGCGATGGCGGCTTTCTCCGCCTTGTGGGCGCGCTCGACTTGCTTGAGCTGCTGGCTGTCGGCCTTCCAATCCCGCACGGTCCAGCCGCCGAGAGCGCCGATCAGCAGCGCGCCGCCTGCGCTGTACAGGATGAGCGGGTTAATCATCGCCGATACCCTTGGCCTTGCCCCATTCGCGGACCGCAAACGCGCCCGCAATCGCGGTCACCAGCAACGAGAGCCCGGTCAGGTCGGTCGACGGCAGGCTGCCGGTGGCGATCAGCACGTAGGCCGGGGCGATCACGCCATGCACCGCCATGGTCCCGGCGATCCAGATGCAGGTCACCGGCCGCCACCACTTGCGGATGACGCAGAGCGCGGTCTTCTCAAACGCGAGGAGGCGATCCTTCAGGCTCATGCCTCGTTCCCCGACACGACGCCGCCGGACATGCGGACCGGGCGGCCGGTTACCGGCTCGCCCTTGGGCCACCGGATTGCGACGCAGCGCGCCTTGGCGAGCTTCATGACGCTGACGCTATTGGCTTGGTTGCCGCCCAGCACGTAGAAGTGTGCGCTGTCCTCGCCGACGTAGAACCCGACGTGGCCGCCGCCCTGCCGATCGAACACAAGGACCGCCCCGGGCGCTGCGTGGGTGCTGCGCAGGTTGGAGCCGTAGTCCGACCACGCCTTGGCCCGATACCAGTGCTGCGGCACCGGCAGACCAGCTTCGCGCAGGCAGTGCGCCACAAACACACCGCACCACGGCGTCTCGTCGTCGCGCCACCAAGCGCCGAGCTTGGCCAGCCATGCCTGAATTTTCGTGTTGTGCCTCGGGCCGGGGATTTCCTTGGTCCCGATGTGGCTGCGGGCTGTCGCCAGCCAGCGCGGTTCTGTGCTCATGCCGAATATGCCCTCATCGCTGGCGGTGCGTAGTGCTCCGGGTGCTTCTCGCGAACAATATCACGAACGCGCTCGATTGGCATCACAATACGCCCAACCTCGCCGTAGCGGCGCGAGCGCAGCACCATGGACATGCACTGCCGCGACCGCCAGCCGCCGTCATGTGCATACTTGTCGCGTGGAGCGAGGTTGTTCCAGCTCTCGAATACGCAGCCCTCAAGTTCTTTGCGCTGCGAGTGGTGGACGTGCCCGCCGTCGATGTAGCGGAACTCGGTCTCGCCCCAATCCGCCGCGTAATCGCTAATCATGATGTTGCGCAGCCCTTCCGGCTTCACCTTGTCGCCGTGGTGCACCAGCACCAGCGTCTTGCCCATGCGGTAGGCGATGAAAGGGCTGCGGTTGCGCATCACGTTCACGCGTGGGTTGTCGCGGTGCAGCGACCGCATGTGGGCCGCCATCCACACGTCGTTGGAGCGGCTGTGGTTGCCCTGATTGTAGAACAGATCGACGGCCTTGGCCTTGGCCAGCGCCCGCTCGACGATGAACTCGCTGATTTCCATGTAGGCGTCGACCATCGCCCAGTACCGGACATCGTAGTCGACCGCGTGCCCGCTGGCCTCGGTCAAGGCCTTGAACGTCTCGTAGTGCGTCCCGTCACCAAGGTCGTTGATGACCATCCGGTCGCATTCCGGTGACTGATCGATCAGCGCCGCCGCGGCCGCGCAGATTTCCCGCTTGGCGATCTCGATGTCGAAGTCCGCGCCGGTCTCTTCCTCGAACGCGATCATGCCGATGTGCGCGTCACCGATCTGCAGCCACGGCACGATGTCCGACTGCGGCTCGGCGGGCATCGGTAGAATGCTGGGATCGATGGGCTTGACCGCTTCGATGGCCGCGCGGATGCCTTCCCAGTAGTTGTGCTCTGCGGCCCGCGTCTTGAGCCAGATCGGCTCGCCTGCGGCCGTCTTGGTAAAGTGCGAGTACCCGCGAAGGTTGAAGCCTTCGGCTACCGGGTGGTCGATGCCCGCCTCAGGCGCGTAGCCCTTGTTGGCCGCGTAGGCCTTGAGCCGCCGCATCGATTTGCCGACAACATCGCTCGCCAGTCCTAGCGCGGTGTTGGCGGCAGTGGCGCTGCCGTACAGCGCGATGGCGTCCAGAAATTCCTTCTGGCGCGGTGTGGCATAGTCGTACAGCTTTACGTCTACCGCCATCAATCACCTGTGTGCTGTTGCCGGCCGCGCGGGCGGGGGTTTAGCCGATGCCCAAGGCCTTCAGGATCAAGACGCCGCCTGCGCCCGCGAGCGCGACGACACCTCGGTCGACCCACTTGGCGGTGTCGGTCTGTTGCGGCGCGAGAGCCGCGCTCTGCTGCTCCAGCGCGGTAATACGGTCCTCGATCTTGCTGATGGCCTTGAACGCGCGCTCAAGCGATGCCGCGATCTGGCCCTGCTGCTGCTCGACCAGCGCCAGCTTGGTGATGGCGTCAGATAGCCGGTTGAGGGCGGTCTTCACCTCGCCTACATCTTCGTGGAGGGCGTGCAGCTTGAGTTCGAGGATGCTGTCGGTCACGCCTGCCTCACTTCAGATTTTCAAGTTTGTAGATGGCTTTCAGGTATACGCCCGTCACGCCGTCGATCAGATTGGCGATGGCGCGATTGCCCTCGCAAATTTTTTCGTGGTTCTGTTCGATCCACGCCGCGTCGCTGCGCAGGACTGGCAGCATTTCGCTGCCCTTGGCCGCAGGCGCGGGAATGTCGCCCACCAGACCGTGAACGGCCTGATGGGCTTCAATCAACTCATCGAGCGCGTCGATCACGTCGTCGTAGAAGCCGCCCAGCGCTTGGTGCTGGGCGTAGCTCTTCGTGCGCCAGTGGGCCCAGTGCGCGAGGTTGCGGGCGTAGAAGACGCGGCTGATGAGGTCTTCGATCATTCTTCGGTCACCTCGAAAGTGCCCGGCAGCGCCTGCGGCTGCTGGTTCAGCTGGGCTTCGGCGTCCTGCTTGATCTTCACGAGGAGCGGCCATACCCCGGAAGAGGTCGGCAGCTGGGCCAGCGTGTGCAGGACGGTGTTCACTTCTTCGACAGTGAGACGGAGGGTCACTTCCATGTTTGCGCTCCTATGGATACGACGCTGATGGCCGCCAGAGGCAGCAAAACGTCGGCGACCGACTTAGCAGACCACACGCGCCCTTGGAAGCCACCATGCCACGGCATATTCGCCCGGGCACCGAGGCCGTAGCGCTCGATCCAGCGGTATTCAGCCTGCGCGTGTTCGCGGCCTGCAAAGGTGCCGACCGCCAGCACGCCACCCAGCCACCAGTTACCGGACGCAAATCCGATGATAGCCTGTATGGCGAGCGCGATGGCGGCGTGGAGCATTACTCAGCCCACGGCAGCGGCGGCGTGACGACCGGCGGGTTGGCCTGATCGGCGATCTGCTTGGCGATGTTCTCGTGGTACGCGGCGACCTGCTCTTCGCCCAGCGCAGCCTCGACCCAGCCGACAACCTGCTCTTCGGTCAGCTCGGTATAGGGGGTCAGCTTCGCGCCCGGATCGACCGTCAGACTGACCGAGCCGTATACCCCGGCGGCATACACGCCATCCGTGCCGTCGAGCCGCCAGTGGACGGTGAAGACCACGTCGGTCTGGCCGTTGTACTCCGGGTAGGCGTCCATCTGGCCGATGCTCCAGTTGTAGGTAGTGGTCATGGATTTGTTTCCTTATGCGAGAGTGAGAGTGGCGCTACGGACGACACCATCCGAGCCCTTAGCCTTGACAGTCAGGGTGGTGTTGTTGGTGAGTTCGAATACCACATCGCCATTATCAACCGGCGTAACCGAGGAGCCGGGCGTGAACCCGATAGCACCGTTGACGTCCAGCTTGTGGTTGGGTGACGTAGTGCCGATGCCAACGTTGCCGCTAAGGTCGATGCGGAGCCGCTCCGTACCGCCGGTTTCAAAGGTGTGCTGGTAGGCGTCACGACGCCAGTTGATGTACGCACTGATCCCGTCGTTGATCGCAAGCGTGCGCAGTGTGGTGCCATCGTTCGTGGTCCACAGGTTGACGTCGGTCGCGGGGCGAACGTGGAGGATCGCCTGCGGGTTGCTAGTCCCGATCCCGACGTTGCCTGCGCTGTTGATGCGCATCCGTTCGGAGCCATTGGTGGCGAACGCCATAATGTTGCTGGAATTGCCGCTATAGATGTAGTTGTTGACATTCCCACCAAAGTTAATCGCAGCATCCGCTGCCGTGGCACCGCTGCCACGAGACACGATGAAGTCGCCACCATTTACAGCCAGCTTATAGCCGGGGCTGCTCGTCCCGATCCCGACGTTGCCGTTGCTGGCGATGCGCATACGCTCAGTGCCGCCAGTCAGCAACAGGAGCGGTGCGGCACCTAGCTGCCCGATGCTAAAGTTACCGGTCCCAGTATTGAGGAAGTCGACCCCGCCGTTTGCGCCGGGATAGCGAGCAAGGCGCAGATCGTAGTCCGTCCCGGCGGTAGCGTGCCAGTCAATGTAGGACGCGCCGTCGCCGGTGCGATGCGCACCTAGTTCGATCTGGCAGTCGCCAGTGCTAACCCCAGTTCCGGTAGAGAGGGCCGCGCCCATCTTCACGTCACCGACAACATCCAGCTTCGCGTTGGGCGAACCCGTCCCGATGCCGACGTTGCCGCTGTTGTCGATGCGCATACGCTCGTTGTTTCCGCCATTGTTGAAAACAAGCGCGGTGGGCACCGCCCCGGAACCAGACGCAGCTGTCTGGGTAGTTACGATAGAAGACGTTGCCACGCGGACGTTAGCGCTGTCATACCCGTACCACAGGATCGTCCCGAGGGTGTCACCATTCTGGCTGGCGGTATACCCGGCCCGGCTCTTGTTGAAGATGACATACCCACCCGTCGCGTCCGCCGAGTAGTTGGCGATGTTGGCCTGCGGTTGGAAAGGGGAGCCGTTTTCCAAGGTGAGTGCGGTAGACCGAACTCCACCGACAACATCCAGCTTGGCCGCTGGCGAACTCGTCCCGATGCCGACGTTGCCGATGCTGTCGATGCGCATACGCTCGGCACCGCTGGTGGCCACCAGCACATTGCCGCCGGTACCGCCAAGCTGCCCGAGGGTCAGGTTGGCGTTATTGGTAATGGTATATACGCGGCCATTTCCACCGCCGTCTACGTCAAAATAGTACGCGCCGTAAGTGTTGTCCTTGTCAGACAGCGCGAGCTGGCCGCCCTCGGTGCCATTCCCCTTGAGGTTGAGGTCCAGCATGGTGCCCGTGCCATTAACGTCCAGCTTGGCCGCTGGCGAACTCGTCCCGATACCAACGTCACCAGTGCTGGTAATCCGCACGCGCTCGGAGTTACCCGCATAGAACTGGTGGGTGTTGGCTTCGTGGATGTAGTCGATATACCCGGTTACGGCATCGTTGACGGCTACAGTGCGCACCGCGCCGCTGAATTGCGTTACCCAGAAGTTGACGTCCGTGGCAGGCCGCACTTGGAGCTTTGCGCTCGGCGAAGCCGTCCCGATACCGACGTTGGTGCCGTTGTCGTACACGATGCTCGACCCGATAGCCGACGTGCCATTACCCTTGAGGAGGTAGCCAGCGGTCAGCGAAGTCTGGCCCGTACCGCCGTTGGCAACCGTAAGCGTACCGCCAAGCGTCAGCGTGCCCGAAGAAGTAATCGGCGACCCGCTAAAGGTCAGGCCGGTCGTGCCGCCCGATGCCGCAACCGAGGTGACCGAGCCGAGCGAGCCGCTGTTCGAGGCCAGAAGCTTCACCACGCCTGATGCGTTCTTGAAGTACAGCTTCTCGTCCGTCAGGTTGATGGCGAGTTCGCCGTCCGCGAGGTTGCCTGCGCTCGGTGCCGCCGATGCGGTCGTGGTGCGGTACAGTTGGATGGGCGTGAAGCCGCTGGCGCTCATTAGAAAGTTCCTCCGTCAATGCCGCCAAACGCGGGCGCGGACGTGCCGTTAGATACCAGAACTTGGCCGGCAGTGCCAGCCGAAGTAAACGCGTACGCAGTGCCGGTGCCGTACGCCACCGCGCCAGCCGCCGGGCTTGCCGTGCCACCGGTGCCGCCATTCGCTACGCCAAGCGTTCCACCAAGCGTCAGCGTCCCAGCCGTGGTGATTGGCGAGCCACTGAACGTCAGGCCAGTCGTACCGCCAGACGCAGCAACGCTGGTCACCGTGCCGACGTACTGGTCGTTAGCGGCAATCGTGATCGCGCCGCTGCCGTTGGTGATCGTGACGTTCGAGCCGGCGGTGAGGGTGTTGTTTTCCCACCGCGCCTGAACTGCGTCGTAGATCAGCACCTGACCTGATGCCGGGCCTGAGCCGTTGATTATGACGTCCTGCAGCTCGCCCAGCCGCTGGCTGGGCGTCATGCGCACGAAGATCGAACCCGAGCCGCCGGTAGTCGCGTTGACCACCACCGCCACAGGAACGTGAATGTTGGGCGCTACCGGCTCGACGTTGGTCCAAGTTCCGGGCGCTGCCGGGTCGAAATAGAGCAGGTCGCCGTCGGCCCACACCTCGCCGTAGGGCGCGCCACTGGTGTTAAAACCTCGCACAAGGCCGAAGGTGGTGACATAGCCGAAGCCGTTGTCGGCCACGTCCTGCGTCGTGACGCCCATCATATAATCGGCAGGTACGCTGCCGTCGGCGACCGCCAGCCCGAAAGTGAGCTTGCCGGATGCGCCCACCGTGCCCGTAAACATGACCGGCGTGCCGTTGGGGATCAGGCCTCCGCTCGTGTTCTTGGCGTAGAACATCTGCTCTTGGCCGACCTGCAGGACCGATCCGCCGTTCAGGCCGATGTCAAGCGTCCCGTCATCGACGTTCCAGCTCAGCCGCCCAGTCGTTGGCGCAACGCCATAGGTCGTGTCGAAGGCGATAAAGTCCGCCGTCGAAATCCCGCCGGTGATGCCAGACAGCGATGTGATGTCGCTGTTGGCCCCGGATGCCGCGGCACCGAGGTTCGTGCGCGCATCAGCCGCCGTCGTGGCCCCGGTGCCGCCGCTGGCCACGGCGAGCGTGCCGCCGAGCGTCAGAGTGCCGCTGGTCGTGATCGGCGAGCCGCTGAACGACAGGCCGGTCGTACCGCCCGACGCGGCGACGCTGGTCACCGTGCCGGTGCCCGCCAGCGTCTGCCAGTACGGCTCGCCGGTTCCGGCGGATGTCAGCACCTGCCCGGGGATGCCCGGGTCGGCCAGCGCGAATTTCGTCCCTGTGGAGTACACGACGGCACCGGCAACGGGAGACAGCGCGTCACCGGTGCCGCCGCGGCCCAAGGGGAGCGCGCCTTGGGTTTGGGTTGTATCGGAGAGGTCCACCGCAGGGTGGACATGGTCTCCGCGTGCAGCAGCAGTCGATGCGCCGGCCGAAGCCGTGCCGAGAGCTTGAGGTGCAGAGGAATAGAAATCAACCGTCAGGGTCAGGTCATTGGCCAGCGAACCGCCGCCAAGCAGGCCGGCGCCGGTGGAGACCAGCCGTGTGTCGCTGACGTACCCGCTGATTACGAGCGGCGTCGTGCTGGCGCCGGTGATGCGGCCCTTCGCGTCGACAGTCAGGACGGGGACCGCCGACCCGCTGCCGTAGCTGCCCGCCACGACGCCGGTTGCGGCGAGCTGGTCGAAACCAACGCCGCCGTTGGCGATCGCAATCGTGCGGTCGGCAGAAAGGTCGCCGCCACCGGTCAGGCCGGTGCCCGCCGCCACGACACGCGTCGACGGCACGGCGCCGACTGCGGCCAGATTGGCGAACTGCACCTTGTACTGGCGGCCTTCGAGGACGTAGGGGATGTACCCCAGCGTGCTGCTGCCGAAGTACTCCGGCAACCCCGTGACCTTGGTCGGGATCAGGTTTGTCGGGACGCTCACAGCTCGTCATCCTCGAAGAAGATCAGGAAGTCGTTGCCGTCCTCGGTAATCAGGAACTGGTCGCCGTCCTCGGTGATGTAGCCGCTGGGGTTGGTCGGGATCGGGGTGTCGGTCCGCATGAACGGCAGCGTGATGTTTTCCGGCTGCCGCGCGGGCAGTCGATACGGATCGTAGTCGTCCAAGTCCTTGTCGCACACGCGCAGACCCGGATAATTCGGGTCCGGGTGCAGCCGGTCGAGCGGCATCTTGCGCGAACACCGGCTGCAGATGCCGATGCCCAGCGTCGAGTTCCCGCGCGTGTCGAGGTACAGCGGCATCAGCTCAGCGCCTCGTCCGGGCGCGGGTAGCGCAGCGCGATCTGCTCGCCTTGGCGAGCGGGCAGCCGGTACGGGTCGAAGTCGTCGATGTCGTCGCGGCAGACCTTCAGCGCCGGGTTGTTCCGGTCGCTCCACAGCTCATCCAGCGGGAACTTGCGCTTGCAGCGGTCGCACAGGCCTACGGCCAGATACTGCCTGCCGCGCGTGTCGAGGAAGCCTTCAACCGGCATGGTCGGCCCTAACGGGTGTACATCGCGATGTTCGGCAGAACCGTCATCGGGCTGTTGTCACGCTCCTCCTGCTGGGCGAAGTACAGGGCTTCCTTGGCCTTGCCGTCGAGCAGCGGGATCAGGCTGGGGTCAACTTCCACATATTCCAGCGCCAGCTTGGCGGCCAGCATGGCGACGATTGCGTCGTACCAGCGCTGCGGAACCTCGATGTTATCGGTCATGGAGCCGACATCCATGATGTGCCGCTGCGCCCATACGACGACTTGCAACACTTCTGCGCTGGCATTGGGCACCGGCCAGAGGTTCATGACCGGCGACAGAGCCTGACGGTCGAGCCAGTACTGCAGCGGGCGGTTGGACTGGAAGCTCTTGTTGGGCAGATTGGTATAGTCATCCCGGTTGAGGCGTGCCAGCGGGATTTCGCTCGGCATGTTGCCGAGGTAAATCTGCTCATAAAGCAGCGTACCGGTGGCGGCGTACACCCGGAAATACTGGGATGGGACCGCAACCGAAAGGTCGAACCACGTCCACTGCCCGGCTGTCGCCGAAGGGACTTCGGTCTGGATCGTCGTCCACACAACACCGTCATCGCTGCGCTGCAGCGCGAGGGGGATGGCAGCGCCGGCCCACTTTACGCCGACCACGTTGACCAGCGTCGGGCTATCAAAAAACACCTCACGCCCGCTGGCGCTGTCGTAGTTGATCCCAGTGACCCGCTGCAGCTGCCGCAGGTTGCTGTTAAGGATGTCAACCGTGCCTTCGTAGGTCACGATCTGAGAGTTGCCCTCGTAAAGCGGGTATACGCTCTTCTGGATGCACCAGAGCTGGATGCCACGGTTTGACAGATCGGACAGCAGCAAGAACAACTGGTCGTTGGCGATGTCGATGTGTTCTGAAGTCAGGGACTGGGCGGGCAGCTTGCAACGACGCGCCGCGTTTTCGATCACGCGACGCGTGTCGAAGTTGGTTTGCGAAATGGTGCCAGAATACGCCATTCAAGTGTCGCTCGCTTGTGTGGGGGACAGCAGCTTGCGGGTGTTGGCAAGCCTCTCTGACGCTTACACGATACCAAAAAGCGCGGGGCATGTAAACGCAAGAGAGTGCGGTCGCTAAGTCCCCGGAGGTTGTGGGAAGGGCGCCGGTGCTGGCGTGTACCCAGACGGGAAGGTTTGCGCCATTTCGGCGGGCTGCGCAGGTAGTGGGCTGCGCGGTGCAGAACTGGTCGCCATAGCACTACGCGGAGCCGTACTGGGCACCAGCGGGCTGCGTGAGCTGTTCGGGTTCCACGGGTACGGCGCGATAGTGCCATACAGGAAGTGATTGGCGTTGACGAACAGCGCCGGGAACATCGACACCGGCCCGGTGCCGATAGCCGCGCTGTAGAAGACGCTGCTGTTGTCGTAGCGGTTGGGGTGCAGCGGCTGCGGGGGCGGCCCCAACCCGACAGTGGCCGAGTAGAAGTCGCTGCCGTTGTCATAGCGGCTTGGCCGCAGGCCGTAACTGACTGCAGCCGCGTAGAAGCTGTTGGTGTTGTCGTAGCGCGCCGGGCTGAGCGTGGTTGCGCCTCGGCCCACAACCGCGCCGTAGAAGGCGTTGCTGTTGTTGAAGCGTTCAGGCAGCAGCGGGTACGGAAGCAGCGCGACTGCCGCCGAGTAGAAGCTGTTGCTGTTGTCAACCCGGCTAGGCTGCAGCGGGTACACGCTGCCGGCGATAGCCGCATAGATGGTGTTGCTATTGTCGTACCGTGCGGGCGCCAGCGAGATTGGCCCCGGCGTCGCGGTAGGGGTGTAGAACTGGTTTGTGTTCTGCAGCGGCAGATCGGGGTGCAAAACGTTATTTGCTTCCGCCACCGCCGAGTAGAAGCTGTTGCTGTTGTCGTAGCGCGCCGGACTAAGGTTTCGGGTTACGCTGGTGTTGGTTACAGTCGGCGAGTAGAAGGCGTTTGCGTTGTCATAGAGCGCCGGCGACAGCGCGACGGAACCTCGCCCAACGACGGCGCTGTAGAAGATGTTCGGGTTGTCGTACTGCGCCGGGCTAAGTGTGACCGCGCCAACGCTGATGGCCGCGCTGTAGAAGGCGTTCGCGTTGTCGTACTGCGCGGGCGACAGTGTGGCCGCGCCGCGTCCAACAGTAGCGCTGTAGAATGCATTGGTGTTGTCGTAGCGCGCGGGCGACAGTGCGACAGGACCGCGCCCAACAGTGGCGCTGTGGAAAGTGTTCGGGTTGGCAAACAGCGCGGGGCTGATCGTGGCCGCGCCAACGCTGATGGCCGCGCTATAGAAGGTGTTCGAGTTGGTGAACAGCGCCGGGGTGAGCGCGACAGAACCGCGCCCAACGGTGGCGCTATAGAAGGTGTTCGCGTTGTCGTAGCGCGCAGGTGACAGTGCGACGGCGCCGCGCCCAACGGTGGCGCTATAGAAGGTGTTCGCGTTGTCGTAGCGCGCAGGTGACAGTGCGACTGCGCCGCGACCAACGGTGGTGCTGTAGAAGGCGTTGCTGTTGGCGAACAGCGCCGGGGTGAGCGTCTGTGTTGGCCCAGCACTTGCGACCGTGGCGCTGTAGAAAGTATTTGAGTTGGTGAACAGCGCCGGGGTGAGCGCGACAGAACCGCGCCCAACAGTGGCGCTGTAGAAAGTGTTGGTATTGTCGTAACGTGCGGGCGACAGTGTAGTGCTGGACGCGCCGCCAGTATCGAAGCCTCCAGCGTCAAATGCACCGGCGTCAAACGCGGCCACAGCTAACTCCTAGTATCTAGGATGGTCGGCTCGCCGCCAGCTTCAACCCACTGATTATAAGTTACGAAGTCCGGGTCGGTGTCCGACTGGCACGGCGCGATTTGCGCCCCGTCGCTGTCTCGGAGTACAACCCCCTCGTCAAGGATGATCGTGTACGTCACTGGTCCGTCTCGATGTAGATGGAGCAGACGTCGAGACCCACTACCGCACCGGTCCCGTTGTTAGTGCGCCACATCTGATTAGTTAGGAGCGTCGTGCTGGCCGGGGTCTGTACACCGGGAGTGCCGGGGGTGAGCGTGCCAACTACCTTAACGCCGCTGCCGATGTTAAGCATCTCATAGTGTACGACACCATTAGCTGATGGGGGGCAAAACAGGGACAGTTCGAAGGCAGTGTTGGTCAGCGTCGGCGCGCCTAGGCCCGTACCCAGAGCGATAGCGGTCTGCGCGGTACTGCCCCCGTACACGATGTACCACTGCGTTGCGTCTGTCGAAAGCTGCGCCACGCCGACTGAGTTAATCAGGGTCGAAGGCTCGACATTCGTGGCCGCACCCGTATTCGACGACATCCCGATAAAGGCACGCGCGCCGGAAACCGTAGATGCGTCCGACGTGGCGAACCGCGCGACAAAGTGGAAACCGCCGAGACCCGAACCGGTTCCGGTAGTATATTGGGCCTGTGGATTGCGCAGGCTCCCTAGTGTACCAGCAGTAGAGGTGCTGACCACTGCCGCCCGCTTCATGCGGGTGAGGACGTTAGTCGTGGCCACGTTGCGCGAGGTCATTGTCGTACCCGCGTTGGACACAATCGTTAGCGCACCCATGCCGAATACACCGGGCACTGTGGTGGCGTTACCGGGAACGCTCCAAATCGCCATCTTGTTGCGGGCCAGCAGGGGCTGTAGGGCCGTGTCCAACCCCGAGGGGCCGACAAACGCAGGCATCGCCCGGTTGGCTATTTCCGTACAGAACAGCGTGACGTTGTCCGCCGCTGGAGAAGCCGGGGCGCTAGCATTCGCCGGAATGGTTATCCCGTCCGTGTCGATGGTGTGCGCCGCGTTCCAGCTAGACGGCTGTATTTGAGTGGCGTCGCCACCATCCGTCTTGCCGCTCACGAAGGTGTGCTTCAGCGCCATCGAGAGCCAGCCTTAAAGCGTGAAGATGCCCGAGGCATTCCACGAGACAGTGATGTCACCGCCGTTCGGCGTCACCGGCAGGCCCGTAACCGAGGTATCGATATAGGCAACCAGCGGCGAAGTCGCAGCCGAACCCGTGTCAACGTAAAGGATGAGCGCCTCGACCGAGTTACCGGTCACAGCCGTAAACGTCACGTTGTCACCGTCGAACGTCCCGTTGGTGAACGTCTTGGTTCCGATGGTCTGTGGGGTGCCGACCGCCGCTGCCGAAGCCGACGACCAGAACTGGTGCGTCGAGCTATAGGTGTAGGTGCCAGTGTCGATCAGGGCGACCTTTACAGTGCCAGCCGACAGGTTGTTGTTGGCAGTGAACTGAAGCAGCTGCTCCTTCCACTTCGGGTAGAGTGCGTTGGCCATGGTCGTTCCTTACTTCTTGCAGCCGGGGCCCTTGGGCATGACGGCGAGGCCGCCCTGCTTGTAGGCGCGGGGTTTGATAAGCGGGATGTCGTAAGCCGCGCCACGACCGAGCGGGCGCTTCTTGGCCGGAGCTGGCCCAGTCTTCGGCATGCGCTCGTACGGATCGGCGCGTCCAGACTTGGCAAGAATACCGGAGGGTGTCGACAGCTCTTCGTCGCTGATGCGGCGGCCCTTGCTGCCCACCGGGCGGCTCGATACCGCGCCACCGCCCGCCTTCTTAAGCGGGTGGCGCCGTGCCTCGCTCAGCGCGATAGCGACGGCCTGCTTCGGATTGGTGACCTCGGGGCCGCCCTTGCCGCTGTGCAGGCTGCCCTTCTTGAACTCGCCCATCACCTTGGCGACTTTTGCCGCGCCTTTAGGACCGGCGGCGCCGCCCTTGGTGTAGTGGGTCTTGGTGCTGTTCTTGAAACCGTCCACGGGGTCAAACTCCTAACAGTCCCACTTGCGCAGGGACAGCGCCTTGCGGGTGGGGCGTCCTTTGTCGTCTTTCATCGGGCCGGGCATACCAGACATCCGCGCGCAAAAGCTCTTGCGCCGGGCGGCGGCCTTCGGGGACTTCTTCGCCTGCTTTGCGCTGACCGGCGGCTTGATGTCGTGCCCTTGGGCGCGCAACGACGCGCGCCCCTTGGCGTTCAAGCCGCCTTCCGGGTTCTGGCCCTCTTTGCGCGTCCACGCGCCGCCGCCCTTAGCGTAGCGCTTGACCGAGAAGTCGCAACCGGAGGCCATATCAGGCGTACCGCTTAACCATTTCGAGGATGATCGTGTACGTGTCGCCCGCAGCCGCGCCGATCGTGGTGAACAGCACATCGCCATTCTTGCCCGTGCCCGCGTCGTTGGGGATTTGGAACTTGTCGAAGTCGAAGCTGTACACGCCCGGGGCCGCGATAAACGCCGGCACGTCGGTGGTCGCGTCCCACAGGATCGAAACGGACATGCCGTTGATCGAGACGTGGATGCGCTCCAGCGTGACGCCAACGCACGTCTTGCCGAAGGTGTCGGTGGCGAGTGCGGACACGTCGACCTTCAGCGCGGCGGTTTCGCCGGTGCCGTCGGAGACGTTGGTGAACTTCATGATGGCCTTGCGCTCACCATCGAAGATCGTCTGAGAGGTTACGGCGTCTGCCATGTTCTATGTCCTTGCAAGTTTGAGGTAGAGGCACCGGGGACTTCCGGTCGATGCCTCTACCCCAAGCTCTGTCACTTCTGCGCGTACAGCACGGTGACGCGGACCGAGCCAGCCGTGGGCTGGCCGACCGAAGTCACCGTGGCGACGAGCGAGGTGCTGGTGCCGATGTCGTCGATCGCAGCGAGCTGCGCGGCGCTGAAGGCATTCGACTTGCGACCGGTGGTCTTGACGTTGATGCCGTTCAGGTACTCAGTGCCGCCCGACGTGACGCCGGCGGAGAGAGTGGCCGAGGTCGCGCTGTCGTAGGCCGTCAGCACATCGACGTAGAAGTCGACGATCTGGGCGCCAGCCGGCAGCGCGAACGTGGCGTTCTGGACCAGAGTGGCGTCAAAGCCGATCAGAGCCGTCTGGCTCTGCACGACGTAGCCGGTGTCAGCACCGGTGTTGTCGAGACCCGTGCCCAGTTCGAGAGGACCGGTAAGGTAGGTAGCCATGCTGTTTTCCTTTCAGAGCAGGGAGGGGGCCGCCTTGCGACGGCCCCGCAGCCTACATCAGATGCCAGCCGTACCGTACACGCCGCGCGGGTCGGTCCAGCCGAACGCGTAACGCTCGGTGGCCTTGTAGCGCATGCTGTCGGTCTCGAAGTCACCTTCCATGGACTTCTCCAGACCGCGACGCATGGCCAGCTTCAGGCCTTCCTGTGCGTCGGTCTGCACCCACCAAGCGGTGGTCGAGGTGATACGCGACAGGTTGGCCTGACCGCCGTCCAGCAGCCCCATCGACTTGACGGGGTTGACGTCGTTGTTGGCGGTGCCGGCACGCAGGGCCGACTTCAGCAGAACTTCAGCCTGAAACACGTTCGAAGGACCGGTGACGATCTTCTTCGGCGTCAGGCGGATGCGCTTGCCGTTGTTGTCCACAGCGTTGCGAATCTGGATCAGCAGCTGTTCCAGCGAGGTCTGCGACAGGTTAGCCGCAGTCTGGAGCTGGTTCGAGAACGTGCCGGTCGAGATCGGGTGGGCGGTGTTGACCAGCGAAACGCCGTCGCCCCCGGCATAGGCCGAGTTGAACGCGCGGTTCAGGATGTTCGCGCCAAGGGTTTCCTTGGTCTCGACCAGCGACTGGGCGAGGTGGCGAGCATAGGTCTGGCCGATACGGATGTGGTCGCCGTCTTCCACCAGCACCTTCGTCAGAGCGAAGGCCAGACCGTAGACGCGGTAGACGTAGCGCTGAATGAACAGCACGCCGCCCGACTGGTAGGTGACCGGCTGGCCGTCCGGAAGTTCCGGAGCGGCGCCGAAGCCGAACAGCACCGGCTCTTCATGGTAGTTCCGGGGGATGCCCTTGAACTCCTTGAAGACCTGCGACCATTCGTCAGCGCGCTGGTCATAGATGCCGTTGAACTCTTCGTTCAGGATCGGCTCGACGATGGAGCGAAAATCAGTGCTCCGCATGGGGGTAGCCATTGTTCAAGCCCTCCTTAGTAAGCAGCGCGATCAGCGACGTTCTGGTGTTCAGCGATCTGAACCTGAACGACGGTGTAGCTGTCGCCGAACGCATTGTCCGGGCCCGGCGCGATGTCGATGATACGCAGCGACGCGTTGCCGGTATCGGTCAGCGTGGCGGTGTCCAGCATCAGAGCCGACAGACCGGTGACGGTCGAACCAGCGGTGATGGTGGTGAAGTCCGCCTGCTTGCCGATGTCGGTCACGGCAATCGAACCATTCGCCTGAATTTCGTAGACGATGGTCGGGTCCAGCGTCACGTAGGCAACGATGTCCGTGGCAGCGGTGGACGCGGTCCACTTGTTGCTGACGCGGCGACGACCGTCGCTGTCCGTGAACTCGACACCCTGAAAGGTGCCGATGAACCGATCGCCAATGGCGGCAGCCTGAACGGTGCCGTCAGTGCCGATCTTGACCGGCTGGTTCTGGAGGATGTTCGAGGCATAGCCCGTTGCGATCGTGTAGGCGGTGGGGCGAACCACACCGCTGGGCGAGAACGACGGACGGAGGCCGAACGGCTGAGAGGTAGTGCTCATGTTCAGTCACCTTCGAAAAGGATTGCGGGGACCGCGTTACGAGAAAATCCCGTGACGCGGATGGTACTCACCACGCAGTTCCTGCATGCCATCACCCTCAATGAGGGAGCCACCGGCTCGTGCCGCCTGTTCGCGCATGATGTCCGCGACTTCGGCGAGCTTGTCCTCTTCGCGCAACGGCGCGGCGTGGTGGGCTTCGTTCATGAACTTCTCGTAGAGGCTCATGGGGAGCTTGAACGCCAGCATTTCGTTCACGCCAATGAAGCCGGTCCATTCACCAGTCTTCACGGAGGCATATTCCATCCCGGGGACTTCTTCCGGCTTTACAGCTTCATAGCCGAGCTGCATGCGCCGGTGGATCGGGTCACGCGGGTTGGTAGTGGTGAGCCAGCACAGATGATAGCCCGGGAGTTCCGGCAGATCAGGGAGTGCGTCGTTGAAAAGCGTGTTGCGGAACATCTCCAGTCGGTCGTCTTCGGAAAGCTCGCGGTTCTCAGTGACGTTTCGGTCACTCGCTCCACGGGTCTCCCTGCGTCCAACAACGTCGAAGTCAGCAGGCTTCTTAAGGCGGTTGTCTTCAGTACCTTGGGTCACGTTGGCATACTCCTGTTAGCTTGCCGAACTCTTGTCATAGGCCTGATACGCCTTCAGCATCCGGTTCCGCGCTGCGGGATCATCCCAGATGCCTGCTTCGATCATAGCCTGTTTGCGTTCCGGTGTCACGTAGATTTCGCGCCGGGTGCTTGCGGGTGCGTGTTCACGCGTATTGCCAGTCGGCGGGGCCTTGCGCCGGGGGCGGTCGGAGCCCTTCTGCGCGGGGGCGTCGCCCTCGCCGAAAGCGTCGGCCACGCGGGCCGTCAGCTCTTCCCAGTAGTCGCGCGACGACGGGTCGTAACCCTCGCGGGCCAGCTCGCTGTCGATCGCCTTGGTCACCGCGCTGTCGCGGTCGCGGCCCTGCGGGTCGTACCACGGGTTCGCTTCCATCCACTGCTTGGCGTAGTTGACCACGGCCGGGTTGACCTGCGGCGCGCGGGGCTGCTGGGCCTGCCGCTTGGCGTACTCCAGCTGCTGGGCCTGCGCGATCGCCTGATCGCGGATGCGCATGGCGGCGACGACGTCCTCGCCGTTGCCCGCTTCGGTCGCCTTGGCGATGACGTGCTCGGCCTGCGCGATCTCAGCCCGGGTCGCGGCGATACGCTGCTCGAGGGTTTGGACCGCGCTCTGGTGCGCCGTGCCTTCGATGGCGGCCAGCCGGCGCATCATCTCTTCGTTCTGGCGCTGCAGCATCTCGATCCGGAGGCGGTCGGCTTCCTTCGCCCGGCGCATCAGCTCACGGCGCTTCTTGCGCTGCTCGCGGTTGCGCTTGGTGTTCTCGGCGATTTCCTCGTCGCTGTCGTCCTCGGAGGTGGCTAGGCGATCGTCCTCGCTGTCGTCATCCTCGTCGGCGTGCGCGTCCTGCGCTTCCGGCTCGTTGTCCTCTTCGGGCGGGGTATCGACGGGGATCAGTTCCTCTTCGATCTCGGTGTTCTGGATGTCACTCATAACCGGCTTCCTTTCTGTAGCCTTATCGATCAGATGAAGGCCTTGATGGCCAGCGGGTCGCCGGTCACCTTGCCAATCAGATCGAGGTCGTTGAAGATGACGAGAAGCACTTCGTGCTCACCGTCGAGGGATTTGGTCGTCCAGCGATCGCCGCCGTACTTGGGCACGCGCACGAAGTCGCCCGGCGAGCACCAGCTCCCCTCTGGCCACGGCTCCATGCTCGTGCGGTTCTTGAAGGCCAGCTCGCCGACGGCGATGACCTTGGCGATCTGGGTGTTCCACGCGTCGGTTTCGCGGGTCTCGGTGGTCAGGATGATGCCGCCCTTGGTCTGCGTCTTGGGCGTGCGGATTTGCACGATGACGCGGCTGCCAAACGGCATGATGCCCGGATCACAGGGCGGAAACGCCTCGTCGGCGTTGTCGTACCCGAACTCAACTTTGTTCGCTAGTTCCAGCATATGCGCTCCTTGTTGCTGGGTTAGAGGTGAAAGTCTCGCTTCTCCCTTTCAGCCACCAGATCGATGAGGGTCCGCTTGGCGTGCTCGAGGCCGGCGTACATGCCGACGGCCCTGCCATAGTCGAACTCACTTCGCCCGGAAGGCTGCGCCAGCGCTTCGGTAGCAAGCCGGGCTTGCTCTGTCTCCAAGCGCTGGAGCAGGGTCTCCAGCTTCACGCCGGAGTTTTCTTCCCGCCGCTGACTTCGAACTTGGGCGACTGGCCCATCTTCAGCAGCTTGTGCATGTTGGTGTTCTCGGGGGTCATGCCGCCTGCGGGCTTGCCCTTGCTCAGCGATGCGTCGTTCTTGGCCATAGTTCAGTCCTTCCAAGTAAGGGCCTTGACGGCCCACATCTGCGCGGTCTGCGCCTCGGTGATGGCGATCGACGCCAGCCGGCCCCTCTCGCTGCGCTCCCCAAGGAACGCTGCGGTGCGGCGCAGTTCGTCCAGCATGTCGATGATGGCGGCGTACTGCCGCTTCACGGCGTCAACGTCCGTGTCGTTGCTCGGGTTGAACGTCAGGCCGACGGCCTTCTCCCCGAAAGTCAGTTCTCGATCCATGCGTCTGTCTCCTTACGCGTTGGGGTTCGGGTTGATACCAGTGCCCGTGGACACCGCGACGCGTTCGCCGGAAGCGAGCTCCGCGGCGGCCAGTTCCATGGCGGTGCGGTTGTCGTCGGTGTTCATTGCAATGCGCGCTTGCAGTTCGGCAGCCTTGCGCTGGTCCTCGGCCTGCTGGCGCGTCTGCTCGATCTGCAGCTGCTGCTGCATGCCAGCGGCCCGGAGCTGGGCGTCCTGCGCGTCCTGCTGCTGGTCGATCTGCAGCTTCTGCATGTCCAGCTGCATGCGCTGCTGCGCCTGCTGGGCCTGCATCTGCAGCTTCTGGCCTTCCAGCGCCAGCCGAGGGTCTTGCATCGGGGGCTGCTGCGGCTGGAGTTGCTGGAGCAGCTGCTGGGCCTGCGCGATGATCTCGGGGATGCCCTGCAGCTCCTGCGCGCTCGTCTGGAGCGCCGCGCTGGCGGCTTCGACCAGCATGCGGTCCAGCGCCTGCTTGGCTTCGGTGTCGCGCTTGTCCATCTCGCGCATAACCTCACCCAAGTCCTGCCCGCCCATGCCGTCGGTCGACACGTCGAACACCGTCGCCGCATACCACAGGGCGACGTGCTCCTTGATGTGGTTCAGGATCGTCGGGATGAAGACCGGCGCGAAGATTGGGTTGGATCCGAACATCGGGTTCAGCAGGTAGGCGATGTGCGTCTGCAGGTGCGCGATGTGGTCCTGCTCGGGGAACGCCGTGACCGGCCGCCCCAGCGACGCGGCGACGTTCTCGTTGACCGCATTCTGCTCCGTCGGCTCGAGCGGCGGGTTGAGCAGCTCCTTGGCCTCGGGGATTTTCAGCGTCTCGAGGATGCGCTCCTCGACCTTGCGCAGGTTGTACAGCTGCGGCAGGGCGGCGGCGCGCTGGGCGACGGCCTGCACCTGCGCGTAGCGCTGGGTCTCGCTGAAGATGTTCGGGTCGGAGACCGGCACAACGTCCAGTACGCCGTCGAAGTCGTCACGCTTGGCCAGCACCTCGCCAGCCTGCTCTTCGAGCTTCTCGTCGTCCAGATACAGGCCGTTCAGCCGCTCGAGGATGCGCAGCATCCGCGCCATGGCGTCGTGCAGCCGCTCGTGGATCGCCGAATAGACGACCGCGCCCTGCTCCAGCTTGGCCAGCGTGGTGCCGACCGGCGCGTTGGGGTTGCCGTCGGCGATGTCTTCGAGCGACGTGCGGACCACGCCCTTGCCAGCGTCGACGAGGAAGCCCAGCAGGCTGAACAGCACCGCGGACGGCTGGTTGTACGGCAGCGGCATGGCCAGCTTGCGCACGTCGTCGACGTTGAGGCCGCCTTCGATCTCTTCAACCTGCCCCGGCTGGATCGTGAGGCTCTGGCCGCCAGCCGTGCCGCCCTTGAGCTTGAGCATGGTCTGGCTGTTGCTGATGTGGGCCGCGTCCAGCAGCGCACGCAGCGCGCCGGTGGCGGCGCCGGACAGGCCGCCGATCATGTGCGGCAGGCCGATCGGGTACGCGCCGCGCCACGGGATGAACGGGAACTCGACGAACCATTGCAGCTCCTCGCGGCTCTCGTCGCCTTCTTCCCAGTTGCGGTAGATCGCGAGCACCTTGCCGCTCGGCTTGTCGATCGTGATGATGTACGGCAGCGGCTCTTCGTCGACGCCGTCGATCACGATGGTCGCATAGACCTCGAACACCGTGCGCAGGCCGTCTTCGTTGTAGCTGGTCTGGTCGCGGCCCTCAATCTTGTCGTTCGCCTGCGCGGCGACGGACTGCTCGGGCTCCATGCCCGGCGGCGTCAGGTCGACGTCGCGGTACATGCCACTGCGCACGCGCTGCTCGTAGTCGAGCTGGGTCAGGTACTGGACGTGCGTCTTGCGCTGGGCGCTGTAGAAGTTGGTTGCCGCGTAGGGCAGGTACATTTCGTCGATCGCGACGAACAGGAAGTTCGGCCGGTTGCGCTTCTCGTCCCAGCCCAGCTTCATGTACTGCGCGCCGCCGAGCGGCACCTGCGTCATCAGCTGCTCGAGCTCGGAGCGGACTTCCTGACACTGAACGGTCATCTGCCAGTTGAGCAGCGCCGCCTTGCGCTTGGCCTTCTCGACCTTGCGCTGGGTCGGCTCGCCCGGAATGTTGTCGCGCGCCGGGCCGCCAGCCGGGAAGATTTCCTTCATGGCGCGGGCCGCGAAGTCGACGCAGGCCTCGGTCAGCATCGGGTGCACCACCTTCGATGCACCTTGGAACTGCGCGCCGCCGGGGGCGTCGTCGCCCAGACCGGTGCGGCGGATGCCCTCCTCGTACTGCTCGTCGCGCTTCTTGCGCGCGTCCTTGTCCTTCGAGATCAGGTCGAGCAGCGTCGTGGCCAGCGCGGCCATCTCGCCCTCGGGCAGTTCCTCAGCGAGGTTGGCGTAGAAGTCGCCGGCGCCCGGGGCTTCGTCATCGCCAAGCGTGACGATCGCACCGCCGTCGGGCGTGTCTTCGACGTCCGCTTCCTCGCCGGGAAGCTCGACGTATTCACCTTCGGGCAGTTCGTCTTCGTCCATCAGAAGCGGTCCTTGTAGAACTGGGCAATGGCGTCCTCGAAGTCCGCGACCAGAAAGTCGCCGCCCTCGCCGTCGCCAATGACGTAGATGCCCACCTTGTCAGGCTCGCCAGCGTACGACGGGCCGATCTCGAAGCGCCCGATGCGGATGCGGCTGGTCTTGATCTCTTCGTCCATCCCGGCGTCCTTCAGGCGGCGTAGGGGTTCTGATAGGGCTTCGGCGGGGGCCGGTCACCGTGCACAGGTTTCACGTCCTTTACCAGCTTCAGCATTCCCTTGTCGAGCATCAATCGCAAGGCCTGCGTTGACTGGTCCACTTGGTCGTCGTGCTTGATGCTGCCTTCACCGCCGAAAGAGCACAGCTGGCTGATGACCGGCTCGCACCATGTGCGGGGCTTGCCCGGCAGCTTTTCGCTCTCCGGCACCCACACCCGGCGCTGCGCGAAGATCGGCGAGACGACGTGCAGGCGGGTCAGCTTGTCCGCGCGCCCCGGGTTGTAGGCGTAGGCCTGAATGCCTGCGCGCTCGAGCATCTGGCGCAGGCTGATGCCGCTGCCCTTGTCCTCGATCAGCAGGATGTCGGGCTTGCGGCCGCTGGTCAGGGGCTTCGAGCTGCCGAACAGAGGCTTGATGAGCGCTTGGTCCTCGTCGTCGCCGTACGCGGTGTTCAGCTCGCGCTTCACCCGCCGCATCAGGTCCGGCAGGCCTAGGTGCTCCTCCCAGCAGTCGAGCAACATGACGTGGCTCATGCCCTTGTAATGGAACACGCCCCACACGCCGCACGCGGTCGGGTCCGGGTCGCCCTTCTTGTCGAGCGTCTTCTCGGTGTACGCGGTGTCGAGCGACATGATGATCCAGTCGAACTTCGGCAGCGGCGTCTTGGCGGGCCACAACCGGAAGTCGGAGCGCTTGACGATGCCCGCCTCTTCGGGGTCGATCAGCTCGCCGTACAGCTCCTGCCGTCCGATCTTCGTGCCCTCGTAGGCCTCGAGCTGCTTGAAGAACGACGCGGGCAGATTGGCGCGGTTGTCGAAGGTCGAGCCCCGAATGATGATCCGCTCGTCCTGCGCCGTGGTCAGGCGGCGCACGATCGGGGTGGGCTTCGGGGTCGTGGTCCACAGCACCTGTGGCTTCGGGCCTAGACGCATGCCGAACATGAGCATGTCCCATGTGTCCTCGGCGTCCTTGCCCCACGCCGCCAGCTCGTCGCACCATGCGCGGGCGTGCTGCGGACCGCGCAGTCGGTCGGCCTTTTCCGCGCTGAAGCCACGGATCGTCGCGCCGTTGGTCAGGGTCAGCACGAGGTCGGTCCGGTTGTAGTTCGACACGCACTCGGGCGGGATCACGGCGAGCAGGCCGCTCTCTCCCTCGAAGCAGGTGAAGCGGACGTCCGACTGGGTCGGTGCCACGACGCACGCGGGCAGCGCCTGCGGGTCGTCGAAGCTGGTCTGTCCCAGCCACTCAGCGCCGACGCGCGTCTTGCCGAAGCCACGCCCCGCCAGCACGCCGCACTCGGTCCAGCCACCCTCGGGCATGATCTGTTGCGGGCGTGCCGTCTCCGCCCAGCGCATCTGCCACTGCAGGTACGCGAGCTGGTCGGGCGGCAGCGCCGCCAGCTGTTGGGCGAGCGGGTCGATCGTCACAGGGTCAGGGCGAGCAGCACGAAGGCCCCGATCGCCAGCAGGTTGCTGCTGGTGTGGATGCCATAAGCGGTGAGGGCCATGAGGCCCAGCCCGATCAGCGTGCGGTGGACGTGGACGTTCTGCATCACGCGGTGCGCTCCCGGCTATCGGTTGCGAAGGACAGCAGCACGGCGATCGCGATCGGCCACAGGGAGCCGCTGTGGGCCGTCCAGCCGATCAGGCCGAGCCACACCGGTGCGAGGATCAGCTCGCGGCTCACAGCACGTCCTTCGGGTCATCAGCCGGTGCGTCGGCGGCGAGCTTCTGCTTGCGCAGCTGCTTGGCCAGCTCCGCGACGTCGACCGACGCGGTGCCGGCGGGCAGCGGGTTGTCCGGGTCCGAGCCGATGAGCGTCTTCTCGCCGTACTTCTTCGGCTTCATCTTGCCTGCGAGCCACTTGCGCGTGTCGATGCGGACGCGGCGGTCCTTTGGATCGAGCGTTCGGTCGTCTGCGATGTCGAGCATGTCGTCCGCCAGCGCGTCAGCTTGTGCTTCGCGTGCGTGCGCGTACTGGGCGGCGAACTCTGGCCGCTGGCTCAGCCACTTCAGCACCGTCGAAGTGTCCGGCATGTCATCCCGACGGCAGATAGCGCGCAGGCTGTTGCCGTCCGCGATCAGCCCGCAGATGGCATCCGCCTTCGCCTGTGTGAAAGTGCTCGGTCGTCCGGTCACGTATCGCTCCTCGTGCTGGCTCCTGCAGCCCTATGTAGCACCGGCGGTTGCAAACAGCAACCCGGCCCGACGCGAACTGGTCCGAGGGCCGCCCCCAGCCCTCTGCCGTACGAGGTCGGTTTCCGGCAAAAATTCAACCGCCCACCGGTGCACCGCACCGCCAAAAAATCTGCACCGCACCACGCACCGTGCACCATGCACCATGCACCACGGGGAGGGTACCCCTAAAGGGGTAACCCACTCCTTGGTGGTGCAGGGTGCATTACTGGGCACTGCACCAAATGCACCACGATGCACCATGGTGCAAAATGGTGCATGGTGCATGGCGGTTTTCTGCGGGTTTCAGAGCCTCTACAACCGCACCTTGCACACCCCCGAGGTGTATTACGCAATGCACCATTGCACCCCCTAAATTCTCGTGGTGCATCGTGGTGCACGTGGTGCACCGACCCGGTGCTGCACCACGAAGCCGAACTTTTTTCACCCAATCTGCAAATAGCACTTGCACCCCCTGCTGGGCATGGTAAGAGAGGCCATCAACAGCGCACTTACGGAGTTACCGACATGACCATCACCGCCACCTTCTCGAACGGCTTCACCGACACCTACAAGGGTCAGCGCGATGTCAAGGCTGCTTGGGCCATCATCGTCAAGGCCACCGGTGCCGTCATCAAGTCGGGTCACTCTCTGGACGCAGCCAAGGCCGCGAAGACCGCCGAGGGCAACCTGCAGAACGTGTGGTTCGAGCGCGACTTCGGCCTGACCGACCACCCGCTGCGTTACGTCAAGGGCAACGGCCCGCGCCTGACCAGCCGCCAGCGCGCCGAGGTCCGGGCCCACAACGCCGCCCGCCTCGACTTCATCCGCTCGCTGGTCCGCATCGAGATCGTCCAGCTCTAACCGGCAGCGCGGGGCTTCGGCCCCGCCACCACCCACCAACCGGAGTTACCGACATGACCCAGCAGATCAAGATCAGCATCAAGGACGCGCAGGCGCTGGCTGAGGCCATCGCCGAGATCACCACCAGCCCGGAGGGCGACAACCTCGCCGCCCGCGCCATCATCCAGCAGATCAGCCGCATGCTGCCGGACAACATCAGCGCCTCCTGCTTCCGCTCGACGGCGCGTGGCGGCGTGATCGACCTCTCGGGCCGCGACTACGTCGCCCAGATCAAGGGAGCCTGACACCATGTACGGAACCGCCGACCAAGACACCGCTGCCCGCCTCTGCGCCGTGGCGTCCCAGTACGCCGCCGCGCCCCGGCTTGACGCCCGGCTGGTTCGCGCCGAGGTGCGCCAGCACAGTTTCATCAGCGGCGGCAGCCCGAATACGTGGGGTGTGTGGCCGGTGTGGGTCTACGTCGACATGCCGGAAGGCCCGGAGTTCGGCGGGCCTTTCTACCCGCTGGACTACCTGCGCGCACTCGAACGCGCGCAAGAGGAGGCTTGAGCCATGCAGAGCTGGTTCCCCACCCTGAACGACGCCCTCGAAGCGGAGGGCTGACAACGAGACACCCACCCCAGCGTTATCCAACCCCCCCCGACAGCGTCGGCGGCGAGGGCCGGGCACCGGCAGGAACAAGCAGCGGCTGGGGAACATGGGTGACATTCGGCGCTGCGAATGCCCGGCAACGACGTAACCGGGGCTGGCTGGGTTGCACACCGGCCAGCCCCACCCAACCACAGGAGAACCGACCAATGGAACTGACCCCGCAACAGGCCGATCAGCTTCGGCAGGCCGCAGACATCCTGCAGGAAATCTGCATGGGCACCTACGGACGCCGCCCGCAGCACATGTGGGAAACGCCCCAATGGACAAAGCTGCATCTGGCCGAGCAACTATCGAGTACCGCCCAGAAGAAAATCTTGGCGGTGCTCGCCGCCCACGCGCAGGAGAGCTGACCAATGTCCCGCTACATCGTCAAGGACATCCCCGGGGCCGACACCCGATACCGCAAGTACATGGTGCTGGCCAGCAACGCCCTGCTGCAGGCTCTGCAGCGCGAACACCCCAAGCTGATCCGGCACCTGCAGAGCCTGCCGGGCGCCCAGCAGCCGATCAAGGAGTGACCGACATGACCACCAGCAAGCCCCGCAACACCGACATCCGCCGCGCGATCGTCCAGCACCTTACTGGCCACCCCGGGGCGACCAGCATCAGCATCGCCGAGGCGCTCGGGCACAACCCGACGGGCATCAGCGGAGTGCTGAGCCGCATGCACGACCACGGCATGGTCGCTCGCCAGCGCGTGGGCAACTGCTACCACTACATCCTGCGCACAGGTGAGGATAACGTGGCCAGCGCTGCCGAGGTGCCGGGCACCGCGCAGCAGGTCGCTGAGCTGCACGCCAAGATCGCCGAGCTCGAGGCGTGGAGGGACGAGGCCAGCAAGCGGTTCCCCGAGCTGGTCGCGCCCGACTACGAGCCCTACCGCTCCGCCCTAGTGCGGTTCTACCACCTGTACTACGGGCGCTCTGGCTTCGAAGCCGAAGACGGCGAGCTGGACGATACCGACATCGGCTACGTGAAGGCCATCCTCGCCACCGCCGAGGAATTTCTCGCCGTGCGCGACAGCTTGAAGGACTGAGCGATGACCCCGCCCAAATGTATCGAGTGCGGCGACACATCACGCCTCGTGACCGGAGCCGACATCTACCGGCACCGCCCGGACCTGTACATCAACTCGCTGCCCGGCATCGGCCGCCTGCAAACCCTGCAGAACGCCATCGATCGCGCGGCGGTTGCATCCGCCGCCGGGGGCGAACGCACGCAGGAGCAGATCATCGCCGACTGCGAGGCGGCCTACGCTGAGCTGCTGGCTGACATCAAGCGCAAGCGCGCAGCAGAGGAGGCTGCCCGGGTCGAAGCGGCCAAGCCGAAGTGCGCGGGCTGCCGGTGGTACAAGCCCGCGTACCTGAATGGGTACTGCCACCAACCACTGGTAAAGGGCGTAGGGGGCGCGCCCGATGCGTACGACAGCCCCTACTGGGGCCGCAACGGCAAGGCCAAGCTATGCGGCCCCGAGAAGGCCCTCTGGGAACCGAAGCTGCGCTGGTGGGAAAAAATTTTCGACTGGGTGGAAGAAAAGTGCAATTACGTGCTTGCATACCTGCGCGCGATGGGCTAGGAGGGCTTCATCAGCAACGAATACGGAGTACCTGACATGTCCGAAGGCATCAAGAACCGCATCGGCCAGTTTCACTACGCGGACGGCGCGCTGCGCCGCCGCACGGTCGCAGGCGTCGACTACATCATCGGCATCGCTGGCGCGTACAACGCGTTCGGCCTGATCGGTCCCGAGCACAACGGCATCTTCATCCTCGACGACACCAACAAGCAGGTCGTGCTGGACCGGGACACCGAGCAGCAGTCTGGCTACTTCGGGCCCAGCCAGAAGCAGTGGGACCGCCTGAAGGAAGTTGTGCAGCTGCCTGCCAAGGACTTCGACTTCCTGATCCACAATCACCCGCGCTCGCGGCTGCAGCAGAAGGACTACGTGTGATGGATGACATCCGCACCCTGACCATCCGCTGGGCCGACGGCTCGCAGGTCAAGTCCGTGACGCACGCGGTCCCCGGCGACGCCCTGCAGACCCACGCCGACGTCACCCTGCGCATCTGCGACGCAGAGATCGAGCACCACATCTTCATCCCGCGCCGTGTCCTGATCGGCATGCTGCGCGCACTGGAAGGATCGAACAATGGCTGACTGGAACGCCTACGAGGCCCGCATCCGCGACAAGGCGCTGACCGACGCGATCGCCGCCGTCCGCCCGTGCAGCTCGGTTGCGGCCGACCTGATCGAGCAGCTGCGCGCCAAGCACAGCGTCAGCGTGGTCACGCAGGCGAGCCAGACGGCGGTCACCCGCCGCTGCCCAGCCTCGCAGTGGAAGCCGCCGGCAGAGCAGCTGCCCATCCCGCCCCGGCAGCACAGCGGCATGCACTACCCCTTCGACGACATGGCGGTGGGCGATCACTTCGACCGCCCACGCGATCGGGGCGTGACCGAGAACAATTCCGATCGGCGCCAGAAGTCGATCATGGCCGCGGCCAAGGCGTGGCGCAAGCGCCGTGGCTCCGACGCACAGTTCACGACCCGCTTGGTCGACGACAACACCGTGCGCTGCTGGCGCGTATCCTGAGGACAGAGACATGACCAAATACATCATAGGAACCTTGTTCGCCCTGTATGGCGCGTTCACCGTGTGGGTGGTCTGGGACGGCATCACGAGCGCATCGGCGCTGCGCGCTGTCCAGCAGGCCTGTGTACTGCACGGCAAGGTGCCCGCCGAGGTCTACGACAAGATCGTCTGCATCGACCCGGAGGCGCTGCGATGAGCCGCCCCTTCGCCCGGCACTGGGAGCACAAGCTGCGCCCCCTGCCCCGCCTTGGGCGTGGCGCGACAATCAACGGCAAGCCCGCATGGCAGGTCGCAGAAGAGCGGGCCAAAGCCCAGCAGAAGGAGAAGTAGACATGGCCAAGGTCCACTTTAGCGCGCGTGAAGACAGGTTCTGGATTCGAGACGGCAAGGGCGGCGTGCTGTGGTTCGACAGCAGCCTTGAAGCCGAGGACGCCGCCCGCCAGATCGAACTGCGGCGCGCCGCTGACGCCGAACGCGACCGGATCGTGGCTTGGCTGCGCGACTGGGGCTGCTCCGACTGCGGTGACGTAGGGCGGCGCATCGCCGAACAGATCGCCGCCGGGGAACACCGCCAGTGACCCTGCGCCAGTCCCTCTGGGACAACTTCGGCTGGGACATTTACGACTGGAACCCTGATGACATACGATTTTAAGCCTGAGCCAGAGTTCGCAGCCGAGCTAGGTGCGCGGATCATCGAAGACGCCGACAAGTTGCGCCTGTTCATGCCCGACATGGCAGCCCGGATTAAGTTTGCTTGGGCAGGCCGCACGTTTGAGATCGTGCTTAGTATGGAGGAAGAGAAACCCAGCGATGCAGCCTGACCTAATCGCCCGTATCGAAGCCGCGCAGCCGAGTGAGGCGCGGGAGTTGTTTCACGAAGCACTGTTTGCGACTTTTGATTGGAACCCCGGCGATCCAACACGGTTGCGAATTGCCCAGCTTATTTACGCCCGATCCTACCTCGACGCCGCCGCGATGTTTGTGCCGGAGGGGTGGTTCTACTCCGTATTCAGCGATGGTGCGGCAATAGTGACAAT
>JACCDT011726065.1_pt1 | contig 57905 bp, 69 predicted proteins | sample 7446291 | NCBI WGS metagenome assembly JACCDT01 (sample SAMN15323446, study PRJNA562643) | freshwater metagenome | isolation source: river surface water | place: USA:Blue River Watershed | collected 2017-08-17
AGACTCGGATTGCTAAAAATAGCTTTTTGCAAAGTAGATTGGGCCCAGAACACGCTGCAGGGTCGGCCCTCAAAGCGCCGATCGTCACTTTTCTTTACTCTTCAATGAGCCAGATTCTTGTTTAGAAGAAATTAAGAATAAGAGTAGTTAGTAATTAATGAATTGATGGGGCTAGAAAAGACTAATTGGTGATTAGTCGGTGATCAGAACTTTCAGAAGCAGAACCTGTTTTTAATCACACTGTATCCGCCGCCGATCGGCGACCGAGAGGGCCGACCCTGCAGCGTGCTAGGAACCCAATCTGGTTTGCAAAAATTTATTAATAGCGACCGTTTTTTTTCCTAGGTGAATATTTGAGGAGGTCATCATGGCACGTGGAAAGTCGGCGAAACCTCTGAAACGCCTCAAACGCAACCGTGACCCGCATCGTATTTTTGCCGCCATTGCCGCGAATAAGTATTTATATCAGATCGAGGATTTACAGAAGAAGTTGGCAGTGATCGATGCGAAAATGGCAGTATTGAAAGTATCTATTGACGATATCAAAGAACGACATGCGCAACGATTAAAGCGCCTCAGTGAGGCAAAGCAGGTCCTCGACAAGAAATCATCGCAAATCAAACAACGACTGCGGAAAGTGACGAGGAAACAAGAGAAGAAGACGGGTATTTATAGCGCTACGATATTGGACGGTGTCGACGTGATTGCAGCCATTGAAAATCCAGTCATCGACACGAATCGACTCGTAAAAGTGAGGCGCTCCAAGTCAGGCCGTCTCAAAGAGAAGCTGGTGCGTGGAGGGAACCTTAAGAACATCATTGACGACTCGGAGCAAGTAGATGAACAAGAGGAACAGCAAGCACTCGCACTCTTGAAAAGCCGAAATAAGGAGATAGTGGTGCAGAATTGGCAGGACGACGAGAAACTGCGAGATCGTATCCAGGAAGTCCAGGAGGCCAGAGACAGGGAGTTCAACGCTTTCAAGACTAAGGACGTATTTGAGCCCGCACCGCCACTCGTGCCCGTCAGTACAGCTACCAATGTCTTGCAAGTTCGACGCCGCCCGAGGTGATGGGTTACTTGACATATTTCCACACAGTGGGGATCAACTCATTGATCGGGATGATACGCTGTAACACTTGAAAAACACGCTGTCTCCGTTTTCGCTTTAAGTACAGCATTGCACACAAATCATCGCGCGATAGGGTCCATTCACTTCTCAGGTGACGTATCACAAGGTAACGTGCATCTCGTTGATATAGACGCACTCTCCAATGCCTGAATACCTGGTCAAACACAGACCAGACAGAAAGAGAGGCACTTTCTTTGCGGATTTCTTTCACTTCACCATGCCATATGGTAACCGAAATCCATCGACGCATAGGAGCAATGCCGATGTCAGGCGTGAACCATCTGAAGACAAAATGCTGATCACCAAGAACAGTCCAACCCCATGTGTGATTCAGAAACGAATCATTTTCACGGACTTGTTGAAGAGCCACTGTTTGCAACAACGTTGGCAATTGTGAAAAAGCGACTGCGAGTATCACGTCTGCTCTGGGAATAGTGTCCATTTGAAAAAAAAATAAAAGTAGAGTACGACAAGTAATGACGGCCAAGAACGTGTGGGGCCCGGAGCTTTGGAGAGCTCTCCATCGGATGACCGTGGCCTATCCCGCCGATCCATCGGATGCGCACAAATTAGCCGTGGTCCAGTTTTTCAAGGCACTGCCCTACTTGGTGCCCTGCCCGGAGTGCGGCCTCCATTTTGAGGATATGATGAAGCGCACACCGATCGAGTATCATGTCGATTCCAAGTCAGACTTGGCACGGTGGTTGTTTGAACGGCACAACGAAGTGAACGCTCGACTCGGCAAACCGCAAATGTCGGAGCACGATTTTGTTCGGATGTATACTACCACCACCGCTCCAGAGCATTTCAGCCTCACGACCACGCACCTTATTGTGGCGGCCATCGTTGTGATTCTGATCGTGATGGTCCTGCGCAGATAAGAGGGAGTTTATTTTCTCCCGTCATGGCATAACCATGAATAACAACAACAACACATTCTGGCCGCCGAGGTACGGCCCGGGCCTGTCGTCGTTTCAGTACAGTAGTCCGTACGGTCCTCCACCGCAGATGTACTATCCTCCCCCGTCGCGGCCAGTCATGCCACCGACACCGCCCCCCGTCAGTGCCCCGGCGAGACCCTCGGTCCAGGCCCAGCCCCGCAAGAAGAAGGCCGCACCCGCGAAGGGGAAGAAGAAGGCGCCGCCCAAGAAGTCGCAAATTGCACTACCGAAGCAATGAGGTCTCTGCACGGCAAGATCATTCGAAGAAACTGCGCGAGTCGTCTCTCTTTTCGTCTCCTCCGAAGCTGGACCATGTTCCACCACTCGTCACGTGTTATGATGACCTCTGCACTATTAGAGAATGCCCTCGCGTGCCCTTGAATAAAAATACCTGTATCAGGATCGAACGCCCATTTGATGCGGGAGTGACTGTCCCGATTCACGATCAGAACCACATGCCGCCCTCGTACGTGAATCTCATTAACATTTCCCAGTCCCTGTAGGCTGTAGCACAAGGTTACAGACGGACCGTCGAAACTCCAAGACCAAAAGTACTTGGATGTTGCATCAAGATGTAACGTGTTCGTTGCAAAATAATGTGGGTTCGCCAACATGAGTGGCGACAGTGAGACTACCAGTTGCAGTTGCCGCACGGTACTCATGGTTCCGGGAGTGATCGTGGTGATTGCCAGAGTGCCGGGACCGACCGTAATCCCATGGAGAGTCGTAACTCCTCCCAGAGAAGTGATACTTCCGGAACCGACCGTAACATTATTATAGGTAACTCCACTCAGAGAAGTGATACTTCCCGAACCGACGGTAACTCCTGTCAGAGACGTAACATTCATCGTGCATGAATACTCTGATCACCCGATGTCAAGTCTCGACGAAGCGGAAGAAAACTCCGCTGTTGACATTGTCACCGTCAATGCAGGAGGAACTCGGTTTCAGACCACTCGGACTACATTGGAACAATGCAAATACTTCAAGGCATTGAAAAACTTTGCAGAGCAGAAAAACAAGGAGATCTTTGTCGACCGCGATCCCGACTCGTTTCGCCAATTCTTAAGTCTGTTGCGTCTCGGCCCGGAATTGTATATGCAGTTTCTCAGCCAGAGTGAGTTTCCGGCCGCTGTTCGTATCGAGGCCACGTTCTTTCAATATGGTGGTCTGTCTGCGAGTGATACGGAAACCAAACAACCAAAAGAGAAGTCCGGCTCGACTCATCGTTTGTATCGACACAACTTGAGCCATCGAGGTCCACCGTATATGGTGGGTGAAATGTTTATTGTGGACGACGAGACACGCAAACCGCGTCTGGCTACCGTGACTCGTTGTGTGTACGCGGCACAACACGTATACTTTCATTTCGTTCACTGGGCCGATACGTTCGACACCTATCTCGACTACAGCCACTATCGCATTCGACGTCCCGCTACTCTGTTCGATACAGACACCACATTTGTTCCTGCACTCACTGCGCGACAAGATGTTCCGTCACACTTGCTCAGTCACTCCTGGCCCATTTAGAAATCGATCGGCTCGAAACCGTCGTGATCAAAGGGCGATGTTTTTGGTTTCTTTTTCGGGCCTCCAGTGGAACGCGTTTTGCGCTTTTTGCGTATCTTGGTCGCCTCGTATCGCATCATGTACGTCATTAAAATCAACATTGACTCGTAAATGTCTACATGGCGCACTCCTGCCGGCATGGGCAGAATGTGGTGCTGGCCCCAGGGGTGGTTGGCATAGAACCGTTGTGCGAGCCAGACCGAGTTAGCCTTGCGGTTTGTATATTGTTGGTGTGCGGATAGTTTCAGGGGCTTGTTCCGCCTCTTGGTGGGATTCGGAAATGTGAGCGAAAACTGTTTTTCGAAAAGCGGCTCGGTCTGTGAGTGGTTGACCAGGCGCAAAACGCATTCTTTCGGGCATTTCAGAAGAAAGAACATCTGGAGAGCGTGTGAAATGGCCACCATGCGAGGATTCGCCGCTGACGGATTAGGATCACCCGGCAGGGAAGGCGTTCCCCCAATTTGTCTTTCGATCGCCACCACGGCAATTTGTTTCAGCCAGGTTGAAAACGCCTCGTCGCCCGTGTGCCAGTTCGCAAAATTCCGCACGGTCTCTTCGCATGTCGTCGACTCCAGATCGACATTCGCCTTGTACAATTCTCGAAACCCTGGCCACTGGCCTTGAAGAAGCGGCGCATTTCGATCAAAGACACACACAAACAGACCCATGTGACGCGATCCCACATCCACCCCCACCCCAATCCTCGCCTTGGTTCGCAGATGTTCTGAACCCCATATGTCGCTCTCCCAGACACGACGACGTTGAATGTGAACTTCCACTGTCATCTCCTGTTCCTTCTGATCTTGACTCTTCAATTTTGGGATCGCCCACAAAACGCAAATGGGACGCTCCATCGAACGACGAGCTTTTATTTTCGGAAGAACCAGCCGCGGGTGATGTGACAGACGTGCGATTTATGGTCCGGGTGCACAATGCAAGGATACAGAATCAAGGTGGCGTTCTGACAATCACAGCGCCCACCAGTCGGAAAGGGGGCTCTTTGACCGTACTCGTTCGGCATAACGGGGGCGTAATTACAGCCGCAAAATGCCGCCGCATTTCTCCCGAAGATCCCGATGCGCATTCTCGATGATGTCTTGGATATGGCCATCGTACGCACAGTCCCATTCGCCGTAAATGGAGAATAGTGGGCGCATCCAGGCCCATTTCTCCGGTCCACACCACTCAAAATCGTCTGTCATGACTCGAGTGAATTGCTTTGGCACGTCGATGTCAATGCACGTGTCACAGACTGGAAAATTGTTAGAATCGTCAATGTCTCTGTCTAAATTCAGTATATGTCGCATCTCGTCGTGCACAATGTAGATATCTCGGGCCACAATGATCCAAATGTGGAGTACCCAGCAGAATCGAATATTCGTCCGCAGACACCACCGTTGCCCACTCGAGAAAAAGACGCCGCTACACAGCCGGCATGTCGCTAAATTGCGCACTTCATACGAGTTGAACATGTACCCGTCTGCGTACTCATGAAGGACAAGTGCGTGCCGGCCCTCGCGAACCCATACGGGAATAATATTGTCTAGTACTATATTCATCCAATGCACCCGATACGGATCAGTGCGCACGACTTTTTACACCGCACATGTCACCAGACACTGGGCTTCCGATCCGAACACCGTGTCACCGCTCTCGAATATTTGCAACTCGCCAACTCCATTCGAGTGGAGAAGTGTGATCAGACTTGTCCGTCTGCCCCGGATAAATGCCTGGGCTGGAAGTCAGGTGACCCGAGAGCCCAAAATCACGTGCGCTCGAGCCAGAATTTGAAATTTGTTCCTTGACCATTACAAGAATGGCGACTCAAGGCGTTACGTATCCCACCACCGGACCGCAAGTCTTTGGCAGCAGCGAAGATGAGTTGAAGGCCAAGGCAGAGATGCAGGCCCGCACGGTTCAGGCGTTGAATCTGTGTCGAGCGCTGCCAGAAAAGGTGGTGTGGTCGAATTGTCTGTTGCTCCAAAACAAGTTGCTGCCACTGGATCCGACTCGTATTGAACTCGGGCCCATGACCAGAAACCAACAAGGCGGATCGGACGCGGAGATGCTGTATCGCGTGGAGGACCCGGCCAATCCGGGGCACTTTGAACTCAAGCCAGTCAACATTCAGACGCCGGAGTGGATGAACACCCGCTTCGGAGCAAAGTTCTGGCCTCGCACCCCGAAAACCAACTTCGAGAGCTACTCATTTGACTCGGACTTCTTCGGCATCGACAAGAGTCTGGGATTGCAGGCATTTCTCTGGACGCTGATGGCTGCGGAACATCGGCTGCGCAATCTGGCCTGGGACAATCGCGACAAGTGGTTCCGCCGTGGCGCCATCAAAACGCCAGAATTCTTGGATAGCATGATCACTCGACGCCTCTCTGCCATCACCGAGTCTGAGAAAGACGGCAAGGTCATTGAGCACCTGCCCCGCATCGACTACCAAATCCGCAAGTCCAAGAACGGGCCCGATGTCGGCGTCTACGAAGAAGGCGCTGCTCCCAATGCGGCTCCGAAAGGCTTCGATACCTTGATTGCCAAGAGCATCGCCAAGGAGCGCATTCGTCACAAGACCATTTCCTCGTGGCAGAAACTTTCTGTTGTCAAAAACACCATTCGCTGGCCGCTGGTCTTGCAGTCTGTGCAGCTGCCTCGTCCCCCGCGCGGAGTCAAAGGTAACGCGTTCGTTGATGTGCTGCGTAACCCTAACGCTGCCACCCCATCAGGAGGAGCCACCAGTGCCATGGATATTCAGGGAGGAGACGACGACACTGCTGGATCGCAGAGTCCCATGCTCGACTGACCCCACTCCAATAAATGTTATTTTCTTAATCCTTCAGAGTGAGAACATGTCCGTATCGGACTTTGGCAAAGTGCCCAAGGCCCTGCAGGTCTCGGTCCTTGAAGCCATAGGCCAGAGTACTAGTGGCACGTCCGGGAACATTCTCGCCTCGGGCAATGTGAAAGGCGCCACTCTGACGGGAACATTAACTACAGCATCCCAGCCCAACATTACCACACTAGCGGGAGTGACATCGTTGAACGGAATCACCGTCGCCTCGAGTTCTCTCAGTCTGACTAGTCTCACTGTCAACGGTACACCCATCACTGGAGGAGGAGGCATCACTCTCGATGTACAGCAATTTGAGACTCCAGGCACTTTCTCGGCAGGAGATGGGTGGCAGAAACCGTCTGGCAAATCACTCACGATGGTTGTCTGTTTCGGTGGAGGCGGTCAAGGCGGCGGTGGCTCTTCGGGTACGAATGGAGCCGTTCGAGGACAAGGCACCGGTGGAGGTGGCGGGGCTGGCATTCGAAGCATTTTTCCCACTGCACTGCTCGCGAGTCAAGAAACCGTCATTGTCGGTTCAGGAGGGTCCGGAACTGGCGCTGGAGGCGGGACGGGAGGTGCCGATGGAACAGACGGCACGTCTGGAGGAAACTCATCGTTTGGATCTTGGATCACGGCTGGTGGTGGAGGAGGAGGCAGTCGAGGCGTAGCCACTGCAGCCAATCGATCTGGAGGATCCGGTGGAGGAGCTTTTGCTGCAGGAACAACCGGAAGTGCTTCGGCAGCAGTCGGTGGAGGAATTGGCGCAACGTCCGCTGCCCCAGCTGGCATCTATTTAACAGGTGCGGGGTGTAATGCTGGTTCCCAAGGGAACCCTTCTGTGTATGGAGGGTCGTCTGGTGGAGGCTGTGCCACTGCTGGAACGCAGAAGATTGCCGGTACGAGTATTTATGGAGGCGCAGGAGGAGGGAGTGGTGGATCGGGTGGGTCCGCAGAAACAGCGGGAGAAGCCGGCGGAGCAACAAATACGTATATTTCTGCTGGAGGTGGCGGTGGCGCACTTGGAGCAGTTAGAACTGCCGGAACACCGGGCGCTGATGGTGACACAACCTATGGCATGTACGGTGGCCAGGGCGGTGGAGGAGGAGGAGGCTCGACCGATAGTTCTGTCAATGGTGGGGCTGGTGGGGCGGGTGGATTTCCAGGTGGTGGTGGCGGCGGCGGTGGTGCTACGGTATCGGGCGGAACAGCAGTCGGAGGAGCAGGTGGAAACGGAGGTGGCGGTGCTGTGTATGTGATTTCATGGTAAAAAAGGAATTGTTTATTTTCACACGAAAAGTCTCACACATGCAGGTTGCAGGAATGCTGCTCGAGCGGGCAGTCGCAGGGCACAAACACACGCACCATCACTTCCTGACTCTGGAGCGTCATCACGTCATAGAGATCCGGAGCGAAGTAGGGAGTGCCCGCAGATTGTTTGCGGGAGGATACGTTGGTGATGGCACATCCTTGCGCGATGACAGGGTCGCCAACCTCGGATGGCGGAACCATGAGAGTGCACTTCTTCGTGTCGATACACCAGCCGTGGAGCGCATTAAAGACACGGAGCGCAACTTCGGGCTTGATCTCGGTCGGCACGGCCACCGAGACGCCCTTGAGTCGAGTGACCCAGTCGTTGACTGTAGTGGGCAAAACGTGCTCGTTCCAGAGATCGACGAACTGAGTCTTGAGCATGTCGGCCAAGACGGTGTTGCGGATCGACATAAAAGGACGCTGGGCCAACAAAATGCAGCCGCCCGGACAGGTCGTGGCCTTGCCTTGCGAGGAGCAGGACGCGCAGAAGTTCTGGCCACAGCAGCTACTCATGTAGGGCTCTCCGATGAACTTGGAGCACTTGGAGCAGTGCGGTGGCTCGATCTTGGGGGCACTAGCGGCTTCCGGAGCAATGGCTCGACGCTTGCGGACACCAAAGGCGCGCACTCGGTTCACCAACAGGCAGGCAGACTTGAAGGTCGTCCAGCCGATTTTAGTGATGTAGCGACTACCGGGCGCGTCTGGAAACTCCTCGTAGAGGCGACGCACTTGATCCATCGTCAGAGCAGTACTTTCGCGGTTTCGACCCGGAAAACGGACTGTGGGAAGCTTGCCAAAGAGCTTTTCGCGATAATGCACGAATTGGCGGTTCGTAGCTTCGTCCTTGATGTCGTGTTGGTTGAGAAAACGCATAAAGCTCGGTGCCTCGTAAAGATGACCGCTCCGGCGAAAAGAATTGGTGCTCGACAAGAGTGCGTCGGCGCGGAATTGGACCACACTTGGGGTGCTGGAATCGAGCTTGTGCTTTCCACCTTGTGTGGTGTCCACCATCATGTCATCCACCTCCGGCTCGGACGTAAGACGATTCATGTGGGAAACAAAGGTGTCGTATACGCCTTCGATTTCCTCGGTGGACGGGCTATGCGACATTTTCCATTCGGAAAAATGCCATGATATAATAACTCCGAGAGGATCCTAAGGAGATCGGAATTGACGATCCGAGACTCGGAAGCGTGGATCAACTTTGACAATTGATTTTGGTGATCAGAACGGATCACATATTATCAAAAGATGTCGGACACCTGCCTGGCTCCCAAGTACGTTATCAAACAGACCGAGGGCAAGATTCGCTTTATCAACTCGAGCGAAGAGACTGGCGTAAACCTGGAACTGGCGATTATGAATGGTCAGGCACATTTCAAGGGAACCGTCCTTCCATCTCAAGCTGTCACCGCTCTATCTGATCGAGACTATCTCTGCACACTCTACGATGCTACCTGGGTGAAAGTCATTGCCCAACTCATCATTGACCAGACGCAGTGTGTCGTGTTTAGTGGGTTTCATAACGTGTCGGTGCCGCTACTATTCGACGAGGAAGACGAGGGCACCAAGTGACGTTTCACAGGGGAGGTACAATCGGAATTACAATCAAGGCCCATAAAGCTGTTGTCCGTGAGATCTTTCCGGAAATTACCAAATACACGAATACGAGTAGTAGTAGGAGGCCCAGCAGTAGAAGGATAGTCTTCATGGCTACTGAATAGTCCACAGAAATTTCATCGACCGCCTGCTCTTGTGAGGCCTTGCCGAGTGGCGACCGTAGTCTGGAAATCGGGCAACTTTCCGGACGGGGCTGTCGATGCTGCCGACATGGGCTCGATACTTCTCGTGGGCTGCGTCATTCCAAACCGCGGAGACATGGCCAAACCTTCCGAAGAAGGCGGTGGGACTGGCGGCGGCGAATTGTTACTAGGCATGTAGGGGAATCCAGCGGGTGGCATGGGAGGCATGTTCGGCATTTGCGGACTCATGGCTCCGGGCGGAATCATTCTGTTCACTGGCGGCGCGGGGGGTGGCTGCTCGATCGCCATGAACTTGGCTCGCAGTTGAGACACGAACTCCTCCTGCCAATCGTGAACACGTTCCAACTCGTGCATGGTTTCTGCTTTGAGAGTATCGACCCGTTTATTTGACAACCAATACACGACCGCGAGACCAAGGATGAGCGCGATCATCAACGATCCATTTGGAAGCATCATCGAAGAAGACATTCGGTCACACAATCGCAGACACAAACTTTTGGTCGGGGATTGAACGCGAAATCACCAGCTCGCACAGAACCGTCGATATACAGTCGCAATATTCCGATAACAAGTGGCACGAGCGTGAACCGCAGCGACAGGCGGAAATATGCACCATGGCGTTTCCCTGGCTGGCAGACTTGAGAAAGCTCTCGGCAACATTGACCGGTGTAAAATGCGCCAGGATCAGTTTCTTGGATTGGAATTCAGGCGAAAGGCGGTCCCTGAACCGGCGAACCGCGACTCCCAGTATGTCCTCCACTGCGATTGTGGTACCCTGTACTCGGAACAAGGGGTTCTTGAACTCGAGCGGTCGTTCCCAGAACACCTCCATCTTTTCGGACAGGGGGGTGGGTGATCAGAGTCCGAGGTACGGCCGCTGTTTTCCCACGAACAATTTGACGTGAAAGTATTTGCGCATGTGTCGCAGCCAGAGTGCTCGGAATTTCTTCAGTGTACCGTCTTTTGGGTATCGATCGTTGAACTTGTTGTAGATGCCCAAGAAATGGGCCCGAATTTTGTCGAGGTCCAAGGTGGACATGTGTCCCCGTAGTTGCAGCCGATACGTTCCTAGCGCCGTGAAGATAAAATGGACCTTGTTCTCTTTACTAACTTGCGCCCGCAACGTTGACACAATGTCAAAGGCACTAGGGACCTCAAGTGCACAGACTCCGCCGCTCGTGTTACTCCGACACAAACGCGGATGAATGTGCCATACCATGCGAGTCCATGGCACGTCCACTGAGGTGAACTGCCCTTTCCGGACCGACGTCACCTCGAGAAAGCCATGGCGTGAAATCTCGAGCGAGCCGCCGTATTCTGTCTTGCGCGTGTAGAGCAAGTTGCGCAGTCGTTTCAAGTGGTCCGGCTGGAAATACACTCGTGCCCGTCGGGTGTGGCTCTGGTTGCTATCGGAATTCTGAAAAGGTTGAAGCATCGGGTGTCGTTTGGTCGTCTCATCAGCCCATGGCACATCCGTAGCGAACTCGGGCTCGTGTGGTTGATAGTTTGGAATCGCAGAAGTGGCCCAGTCCATCTCGTTCACGGGCGCATTAGGGATTTTGGCGTCCGACAGTAAATGGACTGCACTTGGTGACTCACTTGCGTCCACGATAGACCTCCTCGGCAGACTGGGAAACAGTGCTGGGTCGCGATGCAGAATAACGTCTACCAGACTCTCGATGCGAACAGCGTATCGATAGTCGTGGGTGAGCAGACCGATCTCGAGAGACGATTCCATCATATCTTGCAGCAGTTGCAGTTCTCGAGGTTTCAGAGTGGGAAGAATAATGGTCGACGTCGCGACCAGAAAAAACGTGGCCAAGATCAGAAAGATCCTGAAATCCTCATCGCTGCCTTCCTCGGGCAGGTTGTGGAACATAATATCTCGAATCGCAGTGATCTTAGTTGGGTTGAGAGTCATCCCATTGATCCATTCTTTGGGGATCTCGTCCTCGGCCAGATCTATTGAATAGTCGGGGCCGTGCATTATCAGAGATGGATATTCGTACCACCCCAGAGGCATTCTGGCAGCGAATGGTACGTACAACACCATCGATTGAATGTGGTCATGCATGCTCGAGGCGAGGAGGGCGTTGAATGTTCTGACGCGTGCATGTGTCCAGAACTCCGGACGCGCCTTCATTCGGCCGAGTAGAGCGGTCCGCAAGTCATCAAAATCGACCGAGCGTCGCCCTTTTGGTGCAACCGGACGATAGAGGCTTCGCGTGGCCATCCTCGTATACACATAGTATAGTTTTTAATTTGTTTGTGCGCTCAACTTTGGCGTGTTTATTTCGCGCAACAGTAGACAGGCGCAATGTATCCGCCGTTCTTCTCGTACAAACAGCAACCGAGACAGCCTGTGTTTGTGCACGAGTTCGCACAGCGATTCCAGGATGCACGATGGCACCGCCAAGTCAACAATTTTGGGCTGCCAGTGATTCGCCCGCAACTTCTGGCCGTTCTCGATAAGATCATCGACAGAGTTCAGGACGGCACCATTCCGTACGCTCCATACTGGGAGAAAATCAGTGTCGTGGAGTCTCCCAACGCTGCCGAAGAATTGTTGGTGCTTTTGCGGCAGTTCGGGTTCGAGTGCAAGATCCAAAAAGGCTGTTTTGCTGATTTTCCGGGCTGTCAGAATCGTCATCATCTTGAGACGCAGTTTCTCCTTGTGCGACACCAGACTTCATCTGTCAAAACCGCCATCACAGACCTCGAACTGCAGTTTCTCGATGACCATAAGACAGACATTGCCGCGGAGATCAAGGCATGCTGTTCGACGACTGTTCGGTTCGGATTGCCGCCCGGAAACTCGTCCAGCAAAAAAATACATCGATCACGCATCACAACTGGGGGCGAGCTACAACAAGGAACAAGTGCCATCATGACCTTTTTCATGCCGATCGTCTCACATGGCGATGTTGAGAAGTTCAACCGCTACTGGAAACAGGAGTATGCGGAGATGGACGGTTTCGACAATCTGCTGTACTATGCCATCCCGTACAACGATATGGCGCGACGTTTGTTGTCGGTCGGGTGCAAGGCCACTCCACATGTGATTGAAAGGGCCTGTTCCAGAGTGCAATCTGAAGAGAAAGACCCTCTTCATATACAATGTTCTCTCCAACTGTTGCGGGATCTTCACCAAGGACCCAACGGCGCAAATCCTTTGCAGTCGCTTATTCAGTGCCGATCTCACTGTGATTTGGTCCTGGAGACACTGGCGGATCTGTGTGACCCGGCCGAATTGCGCAACTGGAGTGGCTGCTTGCATGGCTCTATTCAGTACTGCTACCCACGTGGTCTACCAATTGGTCTGATGCGCGCTCTGGTCAAACGAGGCTGGGCTCCGGAACGCAGCGAGTGTCGTTCGGTACCGCAAAACATCAAGGACTGGGTCGTGGATTTCGCGCTGGTCGACCGCGAGATCAGAAATGAGACGGATGAGACCATCTTAAAACTCGTGCGTGGTCCATTTTACGACTCGTGGAAGGATCTTACTCCTGAACAACGCGACGCAGTCATGCAGAACAATCTCGTCGTCCGCTGGTTCGCAGTTACGGGAGAGATACACAATATAGAACGCATGACTTGCACCTCTGGAGCACCGTCGAACTTGGACGAATGCAAACGCCTCTCTGCCTATTTTGACAGTGAACGGGAGATTCGGTGGACGCGTCCGGATCCGGAGCCGCCTTCCGACGACGACGGGGAAGACTCCGCCTGGTGAGACCAGTCACATGGATCCCAAGACGTCGCCTGAATGGATGGCGTCGCTCGAGTATCAGCGAATCATGGAGACCTGGCTCCGGCACCAGAAGAAAAACGCGCGCTGGTGGGCCAAAGATCGTCGAGACAACCCGGCCAAGTACATGAACCCGGCCAAGAGACGCCTGGTGCAGTTGTGTGATCAATGTGACCGCCGATTTCGCACCAGCGACACGTTCGATCCCAATGCGCCAAAAGCCAGCCAGTGTCTTACTCGATGCGCATCGGATATCGCCTTTTGCCCACTGTTGGGCCGCTGGTTTGTTTTCGGTGGCTACGGCTCCCTGGTTCTTGATAACGGCACCTTGGAAGTCGTGCAACCGTCTGCGATGCCTCGACCTCTCGACGGTGATCAAGTCTTGTGCGACTACTGCATCAAAGATCTCGTGGCAAAAGGTGTATTACAAGCAGTCATTGACACAGAAGGTGAGTGGGTGGGTGATCCCGTCTGGCAAGACGAGTACTGGATTATTCGACATCGTTACTGGACAGTACTGGAGAAAGAAACCCCCGAGGAGATCAGATTGTGGTTTCGGAACCGATCCCTCGACGAGTTGAAAATCAGACGAGTCGATCGATGAATGAGCCAGTGCAATATGTGGTCGTCGCGTCCCAGTACTGCGAGTCTGATGTGCCCATTGTAATACACGGCACTCAATCCAAAATTATGCCCTTTCTCATTCATTGCCTGAAGTTACAGTCACGCTATACTGAAGGCGCGTCATTTGAAGACTTGATCAAGAACTTTGAAATAGCGGATTCGGATGATGACTGTGTGATTCAGACCATCTTAGCAGTGTACTCTGACGGGTCCGTAAAAACCCTGTTTTCGTTTGCGGATGACGACTGGGACGACGTTACTGAAGACTCTCCTGAAGAATCAAGCCATTCAAATGCGGCCCATAACTTTGCGTCCCAGTGAAGATGAGCGTCCCCGCATGTAAGTCCTCGAGTACACAGCGTCGTTGTGAAACTGTCATACTGGACCACGTGCGCTGCCTGTTTTTTCGGTTGATCAAGGTCCAGGACCCGTGCCATCGCCGCGTGACCCCGGTCTCGTACTCCACAAGAATGTGTGGGCTGTTGGGATCCAATGTAAACGTCGCGTGTCTATACTTAAATCGGAATCGATCCGGTGTCGTACTGGATGTACAACTTCCCATTTTATTCTAAAAGAAAACAAATTAGTCCTCGTCGTCGCCGTCCACTCGTGGGTGCTTTCTGGAGGAAGGGCTCTGACTGGGGGGCGCCTCGGGGTTCATAACATTGCCCCGCGAGAACAAGGACGAGAGATCACGCACGGGCTTGTGATAACGACTCAGGGCTCGTCGGAACATGTGCTGCACGTCGATCGGCATCCGCGAATAGAGCGGGTGGTCAGGTAACAGATCGGGCGGCGGGGCATAGGGCTTCGAACGCACGCGAACAGACTTGTTCAGATCTCCAAACAGTTCTCGACAGAGAAGTAGCGGCATGGGCATACAGGACTGAAAACTCTTACACGGAATGCCCAGAATAGAGCGTTCTTCGTTCGCCATGGAGAAACAGCACTTGAAAAAGCCGAATTTGGTCACCTTCAGCCAGCTTCCGTTGCTCTTATGCTTGCCGCATTCCACGTTGTTGCAGTACGTGTGACGAAAACGAGCCAAGTAAACTGCTTGCCGTGCACTGTGTCCGCGTCGCAGCGTCTCGAGATCGATCTCGTCACAGAAGGCCATCTTGCAGAAGTTGAAAATGGCCATGCGCGATGGACAGTTGGGTGGCACGGGTTTTAGCAGCGCCTCTTCCTTTTTCACATCGCCCTCACTTGACAAGGGCGGTGCCTGGTTTGTCTCGACGTCCTTGTGTGCAAATCGAGACAAGTTGGCCTCTTCCTGATCGGACAGTGGCAATGGATCGACGGGACGCGGATGAGTGGGGCGAAAACTGATGTCAGACAAGAGATCGGCCAGTCGAACATGGCCCTGGCTCGTTTGGTAAAAAGGGATCTCGAGGCCATCCTCGTCGAGACACGTCACATAGTGGTACTCGGAACACGCATCGACGTGCAAGACGTGGTCACAAGTCTTGCGCTCCTCATCCGTACAGTCACACCCGGTCGGTTTCATCATCAACTTGCGACTGTGCGGCAATCGAGCAGTTGGGAGCGTGGTGATCTTCTCGTCGACACACTTTTGCCATGAGGTCACCAACTTGACGACGTTGCGATCGGTGGAACGAGTAGCCAAGCTCTGAACATATTTCTCCACATTTCCGCCCTCGACGTACTCGCGCAGACTGAAAGAGTCTTGCAGATCCAGGGCGAGTTGCGGCACCAGTTCAAAATGGCCAGACGGATTCAACTGCGCCAAGAACATCACCACTGACCAGTAGCATTTTGTACGCCCCTCGTAATCCAAGAAGATGCCGGGCCAGTAAAGATGCATACCCGTCTTGATCACGTACTGATCCTTGTCCAAGTAAAGAATCGAGTCTCGAGCAATCACGACACACCGCGTACTGACTGAATTTTTGAAGATCACTTTACAGACGATGTAGTTGATCACGGCAGCCAGCAACAACAGACGCCGGCCTGGAATAAACGCCCGCCCGCCGAAAAAACGGGCCACGAGGTGAATATCCAAATCAATCACGAGAATACAGCCCTGTTGCGGATTAAACACGGATTTGTCCGTGTCCATGCGCTCGTCAAAGAACAGAAGCTCGCCTCTGTCGACCGACTGAGCGTACAGATCGTAGAACTGCGCTAATTTCGCATTGGGAACCGACCCGCGGCCCATCATACAATACCGCCCGTCCCAGATGGCATGCGAGAACGGTTTCTGTGCAGAAATGGCGTCTTTCCTGGCCAGAAAGTATCGATTCCGTTGCAACCAGGCATGGACAAGCGGAAAGTTGCGGTTTACGCGTCGGTCGCGGAGCACTTCCTGCACCTGGGCGCGGATCTTATCAAAATGATCCTCTTGCACCCGATAATACTCGGGTAACTGGTCCAATGGCAGATCGTCGTCGTCGTCCATAACAATTTGTCCGTCGGTGATCAGAATACTGGCATGGATTTTCAGATTGGCGATCCCGTCGAATGTACCTTTCCTGATAAAAGTGTACACAAAGCCGTTATTATCGGCATTATCACGTTACTTGAGCCGCCCGGAAATATATCCTATGTTATTGCGACAAACAGTGAACAATATCACGTTCCAGCCAGCTCGTTACAGGCCGATATATCACAGGCCTTAAGTGATTGCTGCAACATCTCAATAGATCGATAAAGACACCATACGCACAACAAAGCAGGGCGCGGCCACCCTACTAATTGCGTGCGCACATGAAATCGGCCGCGAGAGTGTATGCGGACCGAAAGCTTGGTGACACGGTACAGTGGCTTGTCGACGACCACACGGTCCCAGTTATCGAACGGAGTCCAGACCAAATAATGGTGAGCAGGCAGCAACTGGTCTTGCACCACTAGCAGCAACAAGTTCGTCTTCTTATCGTGGAGAAGCACCGACACCACTTTCTCAATCGATGGATCAGCCAAGGAACGAGACGGCACCAAGGACCCGCGCTGGTACAAGTTTGCAATCGCCTTATCGGGGAAGAAATACGACTGATCTCGTAATGCGCGGACATACGCCGTCACTTTGTCGCAGTTGAGTCTGGACATTGGCATGAGGTGCGACTCACGTTGACAAGCAATGGGCTGCATTTTTGGGGATCGAATTATCTACTGGTCGATCAAAGTTTACAACTGTGATGTGTCCGGCACGGTGGTGCGGTTCGCGTCTCCGGAGCCCGTTACGTGCGATCCTTGAGCGACCGACTCTTTGTACGGGTTTTGGAGGCGAGACACCACATAATCGAGCGTCTCTTCCGAGAGCTCTGCAGTGTCGGTACCTGCGTAGTTCTGCAGAACCAGGCGGATCGGGTAACGAGGATCTCTCTTGTACTTTTTCGACGGGTCAAACGTCGGGAAAGGGCCCTTGTCTTCCGCAGAGACACGGAGCACCGCCGCGTCGAATCCGCGTGGGGCGGACTCCATTGAGTCTTCTTCCTCCTCCTCACACTCTTCCTCTTCTTCCGCCTCGCAGTCGACGTATAACATAGATACTCGGGCGGGATCCGGCTCCAAGGGCACGTGGAAGACCAGCAGAACATTGCGGTCCATCTCGGCGTCGGTCAGTTTGAGTTTCGGAAGGTTACTGACGCCGCGCTCTTTGCGATCTTCCTCGAGACGCCGCGCCTCGAACGGACGAGCGGTCCCGTTGGAATTGAAGTAGAGCACTTGGTTGTCGTCGTGGATCGGTGCGGTCGACGTTCCTTGCGCAGATGACACAATCACCGCCAGAGTCGAGTGCCCCAGTGAAGTCTGGTAATTGTACAACTTGACTCCGAACTTGCAGTGCCCGTCTTCGAGCGGCAAAAGGCACGTCTGAGTCGATACCATGATGTTCTGGTCTTTCTCGGCACAGTACCAGTCCTTGGAGATGAGGTAGTCTTTCAATGACACCGACTTGAGTTCGGCACTCCCGGATTCGTTTCCCGTACGTAACGAGAAGCGGTCGATGGGAATGTCGCACGTCTTGTCCGAGAAGTTGGGTTCACGAATCACCGGCATCGACACCCCTTCAACGTCAAGGGTCTGATCGGTGATATTGGGGCCCCAGCAGGAGTTCTTTGAACGAGCACAGTCTTCCCAAGTAATCGTCTGGATTGCAAAGTTACGAGACTGGATTTGTTTACGGACGTCGGGGTCATATGCGAGATCGTGGATACGCTGCGACAGGTCAGAAACACGCGCCATGGTGTTTGGGGGCAGAGCACGGGTGGTGATCAGAGTACTGTGACAGATTTTCACTGATGGCAGTACTGATTCTCATCGTGTTGATTGGGGTGATTGTTCTTTATGGACTGCGCAAAATCGCAATACAAATAGCGAATGCTCTGGATCAAGTACGGTATTGACGTCGTCAAGTGGCGCGTTTCCGTTTCTTCGTCACAAGTGGGCGGACGTCGATAATCTCTCGTGCGGGGACTTGTACGATGCGAAAGGCGTGCTCGGAATCCCCGTTGATGTTGGTCTCGTCCTCCATGATACGTAATACATCAAATGGATGCATTGTCTTGATGTCGGGATAGTCGTCCTCTACTTGCCGTTCGAACTTGCTCCACCAGTCTCTTCGATAATACTGCTCGGGATCATGCGTTTGGCGCAACCACTCGATCACTTGGGACTTCGAGTCGGCCCAGACTGCAAAGTCCACGTCGTCGTGCCCTTCATCGCATTCGGAATAGCCAGCGTAGAGCGACTTAACTGGACGTGGCTTTTTGAAATCCGGCGGAAAAGGCACTCCTTTGTTGTACAACTCTCTCTCGACATCTTCAAAACAGTCGATCAATAGCCACTCAAACGACTCTTCATCGCGTACCACCTTCTCTTCCCATGACGAGATGGCGATAATGCGAGCCGACAGAGGCTCTTGTTTTGATATCCCAACCCAGTACAACATTGGAAAGTATTCTGATCACCCACCGGGTCTGATCGCCGAGTTCTCATACAAAATGGGGAACTCATGTTGTTTGTACGATCACGAGATCGATGCATTGGAACTATGCAATGCGCACCGAACTATCTATGAACAAGATAAAGGCCTTACTGCCTATTATCCGCGGTATCAAGACATCCCGGACAAGTATCGCGTAAAACGCTATCGGTTCTCGCCGAACTCGTTCACCGTCAACTTTGAGTTGCTGCGTCAAGACATTCGACGTCTCAAGGTTGAAGCCAAGAGTGTGGCGGTATTTCGCGAAAAGTATGCGAAAGACTGGCAAACGTTCGTGGGAAGTTCTGAAGCAGAGTTTTACAAGTGCGAATCGCTCTGGGACCACGAGCAAGATGACCTCAACTATGCCAAAATCGAAGCCATCCTGCAAGTAGAGAAAGAATCGCGTCCATCTGGCGAAATGCGCGGTACACATGCGCATCTCGTCACTCAAATCAAGTCTCTACCATCGCTTTGTCGATGTGGCGTGTGTGTCGGATGTAAAATCCAGTCATGCCCGGATAACGTATGGAACGCCGGCGGTCACTTCACTCTGTACTCTCCAGAAAAGTTGCGGTATGAACTGGCGCTTCGACAGGCAAATCAAGATCGACAAGACGCCCCGAAATTGCGCGCCGAACTGCAAGAATTCCAAAAGTATGGCCTTTATCGTCGACTGGACGTCAACGCCTTATCCGTCAAAGAACTGCGAGCCGCCCTTACTGAGGCCTCGAACCGCCGCGACCACTTGGCCGTCATGTCTTTTGGCCCCGACCCGAGTACCGCTGCCACTCCCAGTCCGACTACCGCCCCAACTCCAAGTACAAGTCAGACCCCGAGCACTGCCACCCTAAGTGCTACTCCCAGTCCCACTGTCACCCCGAGTCCGAGTGCAAGCAGCGCCCCGAGTACCGCTACTCCTGATCTGGGTGCTCTCGGTCAATCGTCTGGTACTCCTGCCTCTTGTCCCTACATGGTGGGGTCTACCATCAGGGTGCGTCATGGGTCCACGTTCGAGGACGCTCTAGTGCTTGAGACTCGACCGTACGAAATCAAGATTCATTTCTTTGGTCAGACGATTTTATGTGATCAATGGATTGGATTCTATTCCGATCGCATTCAAGATGCTGCTGTTCGTCCCAATGACGGGACCTATCTCATGGTGCGCGATACAGTGGGCAAAGTGTGCGAAGCCGTCATCATGGACAAGACATTGGACGACAAGATTATCAAGATACACTATGTCGGATTTTCGGATCGCTGGGATGAATGGATTGCTTGTGATTCCGGTCGCATCGTTTGTCGTTTGTGATATTTTTTTGTGACCCAAAACCTTGTAAGAATGGCAACTGGTTATATCACACTTTTTGATGTGTCCGGGAATGGTCTAGGCATTAATTCTGGCGCCACTGTAATTGCGAGTAATAATCGGGATCTTGACGCTGGAAATGCATCCATCACGGCCGCAACAGAACTACTGTCTGATTTGTCGTCTGGACCGTACAAGCTAGGCATTTCAGGCAGCGTGACCGATCTCAATGCGTCCGTATTAGCATCAGGTGGTCCTACTGGACTATACATTGCTCCTACCGTTTATCTATCGACGAACGCTGGCGTCCCTGGTGTTTCTCATTCCGTTTTCATTGACCCGATCTGTTCCGCACCTGTTGGAACACAGACTTTGGGCACGCATTTTGCCCTATACGTCAAAGCGTCATCCGGGTCGAGTGTTGCCAGTGTTGGATATGGTCTTTATGTGGAGGACCCAACATTCGCAGCCACCAATTATGCCGCCGCATTCATGGGCAGAGTTGGAATCGGAACCAATACACCCTCGACAAATCTCGATGTCAATGGCACCGTGCTGGCAACCACGGGCAGTTTTTCATCCGTTGAACTCGGACTCGCAAGTGATACCACTCTAGCTCGATCCAGTGCAGGAAACATCACTATCGAAGGCAATCTCGTCTATCGCGCAGGTGGAACAGATGTACCAGTCACAGATGGAGGGACCGGAGCAAGTACACCGTCTGCGGCAAGAGTGAATTTATTGCCCGCATATACTGGTAAATCACTGAATGTCCTGCGAGTCAATTCAGGCGAAACCGATGTAGAGTGGGCAGTTGCATCGGGATCCGCTGCCGACTCTTTTGAAAGCGTAAGTCAAAACATCGGCGACTGGAATAAGGCATTTGCCTACACCGGAAGTGATCTCACAACCATTACATACACGAAATTAGCCGAGACGATTGTAAAAACATTCAACTATTCGGGCGGGAATCTTTCCACCATTGTTCTCAGTGGAGATACTCCTGACGGCATTCCTCTCACCAAAACGTTTGCTTACTCGGGTGAAAACGTCTCGAGCATCACGTACTCGTAACGTTTATTTTTTTGTTTCTTTTTCCTTAGAAGCGGATTTATAATGGCTACAAACTTGACTTTAGCTTCTGCTGATCGTAATTTTGATTCCACAGATGCCATTACACTTACCGATGGTGGTACGATTGCCATTAACAACAACTATACCATGCGCATTGATGGCGATACCGGCTACTGCAGAAACGCCGCAACTCCTCTCTCTATTACATTGAACACAACTTCAGGAGGCAAAACCATTATCGACGGACGAGATGTCTGGTGGGTGCCGTATAACTCGGCTTCTGGCAACGTACCGACTTTCACAGTTTTCAATGCACTTACGGCAACCGCAGATGTACAGCGGTCAGGAGTCGATGTGGGAGCATGGCTGGGTTTTTATTCTGCGATCAGTGTTCCTCCTGTACTACCAGGTAATCCCATTCCTGCCAGTGGATTTCTCAAACTGCGATTCAAGACCACAACATTTGTCAATGGAGATGTGTTGACGTTCTCGAACGGAGCCACCGTCACTCTTACTGGTGCTGGACAAAGAGGATGGATTGTGGCGCAGATTGAAGGGCTGACAGGTACCGGCGCCATCACAGTACCGCGTCTGGGCGATTTTCAAGTGCAAGGTGATTTCTTTGATATCGGAACCACCCAATCGCAGCAAGACGTCAACGGTACCGACATTAACAGCACGAACAACCAGATATACTTTCGACAGACGGGTACAAATTACTATTACATCGGAACCATCGCGACCGCAAACTATGCGAGTGCAGCTGCATTTGCAACTGCAGTCCAAACGGCCATTAACGGAGCAACCACTCAAGTGGGAACGAGCGTGGCATTTCCCGGATCATGTACAGTGACGGCAGGAGCAGATGAAAGGTTGACATTTGTATTTACTGCCAGTGCATTTCGTTTTCCTGGCGTGGGGCCCATGTGTACGGCAATACTGGGGTTCGATTACTTTGATCAAACGGCAGGAATTCACGCTCTCATTGCAACAGGCGCTGGTGCTGGTTCGACAAGTGCATCGGCCAATCAACTTGCAGTGACTCGCAACGGCATTACACAAACCCTAACGTTGACCAATTCCGTTGCGGCTGGATCTGCATTGGCTACGGAAGTCAATACACGTCTCCAAACACTGGATCAACGTTTCTACTGTCTCTGGGACAACACGAACTCTCGAATGGGAATATATCATCCATTGTCATTCAGTATTGATTTCACGGTCGCCAACAACCCCGCGGCCGTCATGGGATATGCTTCTTCAGTTCTCTCATCATCGACCATTTATCGTGTCATTGGTCGTACCAACGTTGCAACCACTGGAAATACCACATCTCGAGCGAATGCAAACTATCTGATCGGAATCAACGATGGTGCAGACAAACTGATCGATATTGGAAACAACACCTCGGTTACGAACACGGCGCTTGCAACCGCAGTCCAAACGGCACTGAACGCATCGTCATCCGGTTTTACAGTATGGATTGCCGTTGCTGCCGGTGGTCCCTTAATCATTGAACGATCTTCTGCATTTACTTTGAAATGGTCACTTGGTCTGGCCAATTCTGCATCGCGGGCTCTCGGATTTAACAATGCCGATTCCAATGACTTGGCTACGCAAACTGCGAATTCGCCTTATAATTTCGGAGCCGAAAACCAGGTGTTTGACTACTTTATCAAAGATGTCTGTCCTGGAATTCAAATCGAGACAAGTGCTGGTTCTGGAACGTACGAATGGTATACATACATCCCAAGGTCTCCTCCCCCCTACTTCTTTAACATTAACTCTGCCTTTGCAAACACAGGACGATGGGCCAATCCAACTCGAACTATCACAGGTACACCAACTACTGTACCCACAGATTCGCGCGGCAAGTTTTTCACCATGCAGACCACGGGTTCAGGATGGCACGTCACTGGCGCGGCATTTACGGAATCGCAGCAAATTGTACTGGGCTACAAAGACGGTCTGAATGACTGTGGCTATGTTCCTCGTCAATCCGGATGCAACATTCGTGTTCCCAATTTACACCTGGGCAGTGGGTTTGGACGAATTGTCTCCACATTTGGTTTTACAGGCACTATCGACACCACTCTAGGTACATCAGTTACTGCTCCCGGTGCCGTTTCAAACTATGTTGTCTCCGCTGGCAACTTTAACCTCTATTTCCCCTTTTACGAAAACGGAACCGACAAAATCGCAGTTTTGGCCGCTGCCACTTACACATCAAGCACTCTTCCCATTACTCTTGCATTGGCCTTAAACAGAGCATCGAATGGATTCAATACGTACGCTGTCTCCATCTCTGCAAACATTATTACCATTGCAGCCGGTCAATCGTTCTCGATCAACTACCTGAGTAACAAGGCATTTATTCATCATACCACTGCCGCCACCCGACCCGAATTTGTAACCACAAGTGCCGGATCTATCACGATGAATGAGTGCGCATCTCATTGGTATCTCAACTTATCCGCACCGTTCTCGGTCTCTTTGCAGGACGTGAGTGTGTTGCAGTCGATGGTGATTTCCAACGTTGCCAGTACCACTACTCTCACCCGAGTCTGTGTTTCTCCTACCTACACCGACGCAGCGCCCCTGACTATATCGAGTTGCTTTTCCGGTGGAACCATTACTGACTGTTCATTCACGAGATACCTTTTCGTAACGGCAGCCGTCTCACTTGCAGATTCTGCGGATTTAACCTTCGATGGCACTTTTATTCGTTCTCTGGGACTTACGGCAACGGATGCACGTCGGGCAACCAACACTACAGCAAGCACAGTAGACAGTATTGCCATCACTCGTTGTACGGACACAACGTTGACTGACTGTATGGTGATGTACGGCCGTGTAAATGTCAGCTCATCCATTCGTACCACGATCACCGGACTGACGTACGCATACTCCGCCCTAACTACTATAAGTGCCAATGGACCAGGCAACGTCTTTAACATCGGCGGTAACTCCGACACGATTTACATCGAAGACCTTTCCTGTTTGGACAGCATGCCATATGTTTGGTGCTACAATGAGTTGGTTCTTGCAGCAAACTACTCGAACCTGACGATGCGAAACATTGGAACTGCAGCTTCTCCACTCGACGCATATGCCATGGTTCCCGGGTTTATTAACGGCTCGATCGGTGTGAATACGGACTTTCGACGCATTTATTTGACCAATATGCGCGCAAATACTCCATTAACCCTGACAAACACGATGCAAAATGTAACTTTCGTCAATATTTGGGGCAACGGAAATACGTCCACTTTTGGAAGCAACACAACGAACGGTATCGACTCTGTAAACAGTACCGTTCAAGGTTGTAATTGGACACTGGGTACTTCTGGTCAAGTCGCATGCTATGGATTTCACTGGACTGACTTTTTCACGTCATCCACTGCTGGAACAGTTGCCATTTTTTGTAACGAGCCACTTGCATCGACTGCCTCACAATGCTCGATCACTTCCGGTACTCCTGCGTTCAACTCGAACGGTGCGATCGCCATGCCTACACTAGGAGACCAAGTAACTTGGACTTGTCCCTACTACATTCTTGGGTACACCTCGTTCACCAATTCGGCTCCAACGTTAACTCACTCGGCGGCCAATTACACGTACGAGTATCAAATTGACACGGGGTCGGGATCGTACAATGGCACTTGGAAGTCTTTGAGCGCTGCCAACTTGACTGGAGAGACGATTACCGCGTCTACTGGGTTTAAACTCAAAGTCAGAGCGACGACGGCGACTGCAAACACTGCAAATACGATTACTCGAATTGCAATCGCAATGACCACTAACTCTACCGCAAAACAGACTCAATATGATCTTCCTCTCACAGGAACAGGCACGATCACCGCACTTCAGACAGGATCAAGAGTCCAGCTATACAATGAGACGAAAACTCTCGAGCTGATAAACTCAGTGATTGGCGCAACATCCTACTCCTATTCGTACGATCCTGACACTTCTGCCGAACCAGGAGATACCATTCGAATCCGTGTAACGAAATTGGGGTATCTGCCGTACCAAGCTCGAACCATTGCCGCATCTACGACATTTGGCTTTCTTATCGAGCAGCAAACCGATACAGTATACAACACAAATGCAGTCGATGGAAGTACCGTTGCAGAATGCTCGACCGACTTTGTTCTGGACAAGATTGATATCAACGACTCCGATGACACAACGACGGTGCAACGAATTTATGCCTTTTATCGGTACGCGGAAACAGACTCTGTAGGTATAACGGCTTGGTTCGATGCCGTTCTGGCCATCAATGCCACCACCTATGTCATTGATCAATCGGTGTTGGATTTGACATATAACAACACGAAAGTGGCAGCTTTGCGGATCACTGGCGGACGCTTTACTCGATCGAATGGTTCTACAGTCAAGTACGTATCGACTAATCCAATCTGGACCGAATCCGTCACTGTGTCCGGAATGCAAGCTGGCTCTACTCTACAGATTTACAATTCTACAACCACTACCGAACTCTACAATGCAGTTGTGGCAGGAACGTCCTATCAGTACGATTTCTCAATTGGAACAGGCATCAGCACCGGCAACACCATCCGCATTCGTGTCGCTTTGCTCGGGTATTTGCCGTATACTGCATCGACTTCTGCATCTGCAACTGAAACCACTTTTACTGCGAGTCAACAAGCTGACACCATTTACAATACCAATGCAATTAACGGAACTACCGTTTCCGAGTGCGCGGCAGACTATGGCGACAACACTATCGAGATCAACGACGGCGATGATACAACCACGGTCCAGCGAATTTATGCCTTTTTCCGTTCTGCGGAAGCTTCTACATCTGGAATTGCGTCTTGGTTTGGAGGTGTCACCGCGAACAGTACCAGTTCCTACACCATTAACATTGGCACAATTAATCTCAAGTGGAACAACTTAAATGTCGACCCACTTTTGGTCACTGGAGGGCGCTGGGATAGGTCCGATGCTTCTTCGATTGCTTTTGCTGGGTCTGGTGCTATTCTGATGGAAACCGGGTCCATTACTTCCATTGTTAGCGGATCTCGAATTCAAATCTACAATGTGACAACTGCAACTCAGATCGTCAATAGCACGGTTGGAAGCACCAGTTACACTCACAATTATGCGAATGGTACAGGCATTACGAGTGGTGATTCTGTCCGAATCCGCTTGACGATGTTGGGTCAGTTACCCTACCAGAGTACCGTCACTGCATCGACGAGTGGGTTTTCTCTGGTGGCGGCTCAGACGGCCGATTCAGTCTACACGACCAATGCCATCGACGGATCCACTGTTTCGGAATGTACGGCCACCTATGGCACAAACACGATCGATATCAATGACTCGGACGATTCTACCTCGATTCAACGGATTTATGCCTTTTATCGATACGCTGAAACTACCAGCTCTGGTATTGCTGCTTGGCATGCAGTGATCAGTGCTATCGATACGACCACGTTCCAAATCGTCGTGGCGAATGCAGATCTCACTCTGAACAATACCAAGGTCACACCTTTAAGTTTGACGATTTCAGGGGGGCGTATTACTCGGTCAGATGCGTCAAGCTATATTTACGGCAGTTCGAATCCGATCTACATGGAATGGGGTGTCATTTCTTCGATCGTTAGTGGCTCTCGTCTTCAAATTTATAACACGACGACTGCTACCCAACTTATCAACGCAACTGTAGGCTCGACATCCTACTCTTACAACTACAACAACAGTACTCAGATCACGACTGGCAATTCTGTTCGTATTCGTTTGACTTACCCTGGTCGCCTACCGTTTCAGACTACGGCGACTGCGACTGCATCTGGGTTCACTGTCACGGCAGATCAAAGCTCTTTGGATACAGTCTACACGGACAATGCAATCGACGGTTCAACTGTGACGGAATGCGCTGCCGACTATGTGAACGACAGGATTGATATTACAGACGGCAACGATACAACAACGGTACAGCGCATCTACGCGTGGTATCGCTACAATGAGACGACCAGTTCCGGAATCGCAAATTGGTTCGACGTCATGAGTGCAGTAGATGAAACGAACTACTTGATTGATCAAAGCGTGATCGATCTGACCATCTATAACACAAACGCCACGCCTCTCCTAGTGACGAGTGCGCGTCTGTATCGAGCGGATGGAACAACTGTGATTTACTCCACATCCAACTCCATTCAAATGGATCCAGACAAAGTATATGCGATTGCAACGGGTGGTTCTGCACTGACGACTCCAGAGCATGATGTGTTGATGGCCTTGTCAGGGCTGAAACCTCTTGTTGTCGCAGGTCTGTAAAGGAATTCGCCGACGATGAGCTAAAACTTTTTCCCCATAATAAATGTAAGATAGATGCCGAAACGAACAGGGCCGCGTATGACCCCCAGGTTCAATTATTTGGACACGGGGCGCACAGATCACATGGGGCGCGCCATTATGTACTCCGCGTGTACAGAGCGGTTCCATGTTCGTGTTCGATCGAGAGCAGGCAAGTGGTACCGAAAGTATATTGACGGGGCCTACATTCAAAAGCCGGTGGTTAGTCTAGTGCCGATCGCCTCTCGCACCCTCGGAAATCGCACCACTGTGCAACCGATTGTCACCGCCAATCCGAAACCGCGTCGCCATGGATGAGTTGCCGGGCTCTGTGGTGCCCTATCTGCGACGGTTTTTGCACCGAAAAGGAGTTATCCTTCCACAGGATGGCTACTCGATTCACATCTACGATGATGTGTTGAAAGTGAGTGTCCGTGGCACAGAGGTTCATCGTTGTGACTTCTTCTATGCGCGGAAATTACAAGTATTTTATCTCCGCTCTGGGTACTTGGAGAATTATTTCGTCAGTGGTTCAAAATTTTTAAGAGGTTTTTCAAGAGACGTGGAGACTGGGTACATTTGCATGACCGGACTCGGATACCGCACCATCTCCACAGACACTATCAAGACCGGTCTTGTGCGCAGAAGGGCCGCGAAAGTGTTACGCCAAGTCATACCGAGGGTTTTGATTCCGGCTGTCTGTCAGTATATCGAGTATATCTAGTTATATGGATCACGCGTATCCGGGCTCCGTCGTGCCGCTTTTAGCAAGATTCATCGAACAAAGAGGCATTCGGTTACCGGCAAGTGGGTACCATCTACATTTACAAGAGAGACTGCTCCGAGTACACATTTGGGAGCCTTTACCTGCAACCGGACACCAGAGACATGAGTTTCCTTTTCCGTGGTCAGATACGGTTCTGTTCTTTATTCGCACAATCCACATGGAACAATATTTCGTAACTGGAGTGAAACTGCATCGCAACGTGTGTAAATCACCCAGTGATGGTACCTATTTCTCATATCAAGGCAGCAGTGCTCAAATGCCCGTAATCAAGGAGACACTTTTGAGAGGTCTGTGGTGCAGAAGAGCCGCCAAAGTGTTGCGCCACGTCATCCCCAATGAATTGATTCCGAACGTCTGTCAATACATTGATATTGAATGATCCATACATATCCATACTCCATTGTGCCCGGTTTGGCAAGATATATCGAAAACAGAGGAATTCCTCTGCCAAAAACTGGATTCTCGATCTATGTAAATGACGGAGAGTTGACAGTGCATGGGACCACCACTGGACAACTTGGGAGGATCATCTACTTTCCCTTTGCGCGAGGTGTATTTGTGGCTTTCTTGCGCACGATTGATTGCGAATTATATGTTGTGACTGCGCCAAAATATTTGCGGAATGTTGCGATAGACAAGGGCAACTACGTTTATTTTCAGTCCGGCAGACACCACTGTTCCAGAGAATGGCTGTTGGATTGCGTGTGGCGCAAAAGGGCCGCGAAAGTGTTGCGTCATGTGATTCCGAGAGACTTGGTTCAAATGGTTTTAGATCATGCCGCGACTGTTGACAGGCATCTTGTCTAGCACTCCCATGGCACTCTGATACGTCCGCACCGTACTTAGTGACTCGACGCCCTTCCATGAAAGAGACGTGCGGTCGCGGTTCGGGTCGCGCGATTCGTAGGGGCGCCGAATGATGACTGCGGTCGGTAACGGAACGGTCAGGACCTCGGGCTGGTCAGCGGAAATGAAGGAGCGCTGCACCTTTACCTTTTCGGCAGGCATTACGGATGGTGAGAACTTAGTGCGCCACTCGTTGATCTGCGACTGGCCAGCCACCGATCGGGACTCGAGCGAGCGCGGAACGGCATAATTGGGAGCAGGCGCGTACTCCATGAGAATCAATCATTCAACGGTGGAGAAAATAAATATTTCGCATTAGACAAGTGACATGAACCCCTACAACACACAATTGCGGCAACTGCACCGACAAGGGGGCTTCCACCTCAAAGACTTTGGATACTCCATCAAGAACAATGCGCGCGAACGACAGCGAGCCATTGACAAAATGCACAAACGCCGAGTGTCACTCAAATATCTGGTGCGCCGGCTCTCTTTCCTGGCCATTGTCCTGACAAACCGAAATCCGCGGTACTCGGCGCGTCTACGGGCCGATAAGAGTTACGCGCAGTCTCTCTACGGAAAACCGCCTCCCGGTTATAGAGCTGGAGAAGATCCCGAACGACTGCCTGCACCGCAATACCCCGAAGACGCCGTCCCGCCCCACCACGTTCGAGTCCGAAGACGACCGGCGGTGCGAATTCAGCAACCCGTCCACGTTGTTCACAACGGCGAGGTGGAGTTTCCTGAGCACGGCGGCATGGAGATGGACGAGATACCTGCGGTCCCCCAGGGACGTCGTCCAGTGCGAAGAGCGCCACCGAGAAGCGTCAAGGTGGGTCCGTATTACCTCCGAGCCAGACGAGCCCCAGCCCGAAAAAGTACAAGAAAGAAAAAACCGACGACCAAAAAACGGCGCTAAAAATAGCTTTTTGCAAACTGGATTGGGCCCAGAACACGCTGCAGGGTCGGCCTCAAAAGCGCCGATCGTCACTTTTCTTTACTCTTCAATGAGCCAGATTCTTGTTTAGAAGAAATTAAGAATAAGAGTAGTTAGTGATTAACCAAAGAAATTGATTGGGGTCTAGATAAGACTAATCAATAATTAGTCGGTGATCAGAACTTTCGGAAGCAGAACCCGTTTTTAATCACACTGTATCCGCCGCCGATCGGCGACCGAGAGGGCCGACCCTGCAGCGTGCTAGGAACCCAATCTGGTTTGCAAAAAACTATTAATAGCTTTTGATAAGAATGGGCGGCCGGGGTAAAAAAAATCCGGACTTGACAATCGAGACGAAAAGTGATGGAGCAGTTTCCGTCCGAGTTTTCTAGTTCCACATTCAGACGTATGTATGAAGTGAAGAAGTCCGCGGACGAGAAGGAGCTGCTCCAGTCGGCCAGACAGAAGTGCGTTGACGTTTTGCTTGCACGGGCGTCGTCGCAGTCTCACTTCACCGTTCCTTTTGAACAGGACGTCGTTCCCCAGTCTGTAGAAATACAGTTGCGCAACGAGTTACGTGACCGCGGGTTCTCCAACATCTCCATTGTACAGCAGCACGTATCTCGGCCCGTACTGCATTTTGGCTATGGCATGTAGTAGTCGCATCGCGGACTGTGAGGTCGAGACGTTCTCTGGTGTGGAGACCGATGGCACTCCATTCACGTACGTAACATGGAGATGGGGGCACCTATCCTTGACGCGACATTCATCAGATCGACGAATTTGCATTGAGAATGAAGTCACGGGGCGCGAAATCGAGTTCGGTCCCACGTCGTATCGTCCCGGAGAGACGGACATTGACTTTACCTGTTCAACGAGGACAAAACGGACAACTCTATCGTACTCATCCTCGGGCTATATATTCTGGGATTGTTCGATTTACCATGAAGGAAGTATGGTGGGTAACATCACTAGACGGGATTGCACCTATCAGTACTCTGGGCACGACGATCGTGTACATGTCATGTTGAACTCGGACCAGAGTCTTTGCATTGAGATATGGTCAACAGAGTATCAGAGGCGAATAGTGTCGAGTAGGGCGGAACGCGTCTCGATTCTGGTCAGTGAGTTGCGTTTTTGGCGATGGAGACTACCTCTGATTCGATTTGTGCAGTGGTTTCGCCTCAAACGCTATACCATCTCGATGACTGAAGTATCCGAACGACTGTTGCCGGCCCTGGCGCCTCTGGTGTGCGACTACCTGCCTTGCGTTGAATCCGATAAGTATAAGTTGCATACTCACCTACAAGAGGACGAGGAATGACGCCCGAAGAACACATTGAGGGGTCGCCCCCGGTCGAATTGACGGACATTTACCCGCTCGACCCCAAGGACATTCCGTTGGAGGGCACAATCGCGGTGGTGGGGCGCTCTAAATCTGGTAAGTCCACCATTGCACGTAGTTTATTGAAACACCTGCGGCACAGGTTCGATTCGTGTATCGTGATTTGTGCTTCCAAGAAGGACGCGAAAAAATGGGAGCGGCACGTTCCGGCCACGTTCGTCTTTACTGAATTCGACTCGGATATGCTGCTGAACGTCCTGGCGGAATGCGAACAGGCAGAAGATATGGGACAGCCGCACCGTTGCGTCATCTTCCTTGACGATTCCCTCTACAGGAGCAACACCAGGTACCTGATGGTGATTGATGACTTATGTTGCCGTGGTCGTCAAGCCAACATTCTCACTGTGATGATGCTGCACGATCCCATGAAACTCAGTCCCACCATGCGAGGCCAAATTCTGCTGGTGTTTCTGTGCTTCGAGGCCAATATGCAGCATCGACTGCGACTTCACGAGGCATTCAATCCCGTCTTTAAGAACTTTGAAAAGTATGATGAAGCTCTGAGGGCGTGCACCCAACAGTTCAGTACACTATGTCTATTCATGGAGAATCGGCAGAGTTACGACGTATCGGAATATGCGTACTGGTACAAGGCAAAGTGGCCGGAACCCGCCTTTGTGTTTAATCGCCGCTCGTATCAATGGGAATATCACCGCAAGTACTACGATCCGAACTACCGCATGAAGAGATACGCCAAGACCGAGAAACAACAGAAACGGCACAACACATGGGGCGACGTGATGCCACCCAACCAACCGCCGCGATACACGTCGTCTGGAACCATTGTGTATGGCCCCTTCGAACCGCGCTCTAATCGCAAGTCAACCGCCCGATCGGTCCTGCGCATTCACCCACAACAGAAGCACAGTACGGAACGGCTGCGCATCTACTGACCACGTGACTACATCGGGATGGGCAATTCGAAATCGTCCAAGGTGGTGGTGGTTACCACGGATTCACGTTTCGAGGAGTACCGCAGTAGATGCAGTGCACTACTTGGCCTGGAGTCGTATTTGGAAACGCGCATCAAATATCCAAATGGCGTAGGGGGCATCGATTACGTGAAACTCGATGAGGCACTTCTTCGCGAACAATGGATGTTGCAAAACTCACAGGGCGTTATGAATCTCAAACAAGAGCTGCGGGAAATTCAGCTGAAAATCGAAGCTCTCGGCGAGTCAACGCCATGGACCCAAGAACAACTGGAGCGAACGCCGCGAAACAAGTGGCCGAGTGTTCAAGAGGAGAAGGACCGTTATGCGCGCATCAAAGACACTGTCAGAGAAGCGTTGCTCAACGACGTGAGACAATTACGCGACAAAGGCTTCTTGGATGAAACAGACGACCCGTTCGATCTGGCCGTTTTTCGTTCAATGCAGGCTCTGCGAGAAATGATCACCGTAGGTCGAGAGAGAGAACAGCGTTTCAAGCAATGGTGTGCATCGCGAGAAGAAGGAGCAAAGTAAGTTTATTAAACCACCACAGTGACTAGTCGTTGATTGCCTGAATGAGGACCTTCTTGAATCCACCGAGCGCGTTGATTTGATCCATGTTCTTGGTGTCAACAATATCAAACGGGGCATTGTACTTCTCTTGAATGTTGTCGTCCAAAAACTGCAGAAACTGAGCCGCGCCATTGTCGTGACCGATTTGAAGAAACTGGACGCCCAGATCAGAGTCTTTGCCCCCGTTCTCCTTCAACTTCATAGATGCCTTGGCGATGGTCTCGGCCACTTGCACCTTGTCTTCGGGGCATCCGTCCGATACTACCAAAATGATCGTGGGCATCTTGCCGCGCTGGAAAAACATATCAAAGGCAGCTTGCAGAGGAGGAGCCAGGATCGTGCCGTTGCAAGGGTAGGTCTGAGACAAGATGGACTTGATCTGTTCCGGCCCAACATTGGAATTCCAGTATTGTCGCTCGTCAAAGAGACAAAAGTCGATGCCATCCGGATCTGCCTTGGCCATGACATCCGCAAACTCTAAGACGGCCTCTTGCATGACATTCCAGCGAGTCTGGTCATTGGGCATGTCGTCGCGGGACATGCTGCCGCTCTTGTCCACCAGCAAGATCATTTGCCGGCCTTGCAAATCCTTCGTCTCGATCTGGGCATTGGCGTGTTGTTGTACAGGTGGTGGCGCGCCTTTTCCCTTTTCCTGGTAAGGAGGCGGCGGAGAAGTCTCTTTCGTGTTGTTCATGGTTGAAAACACGGGGGTTCGGTAGAATTCGAAAGATCAATACAAATATATATTGGAGGGCGATCAGAATCACAGTCCGCACGGGACCAATTCATCGTCTTCCGGGGGAACCTCCTCGGGCTCTTCTTCTGGCACGGCGGGCTCAACAGCAGGCACATACTTGCGCTTTCGACCCCGCTTCTTGCGCAAATCGACCGTCTTGACTGTGTTATTGAGAACCTGCAGAGACGTTTCTGGAGCATGCACTACGCCCTTGTCGCTGCCGAGGGTCTTGGTGGTGTGCAGAGCAGGGACGCGTAGAATGTCGTCTAGGCCGTACATGGCCTCTTCTGTGTATGGAGGAATAAACGTCCATACGGTACCCAGAGTCCCCACGTCGTAGCACAGAATCAGCGGGGCATCTTGTTGTAGAAAGATACGCACCACCGAGCATACATTCGTCAATTTGGACACGTCAATCAGGGTTTTGAGACTGTATAATTCGCGCTTGTCACAGTCGCGGTGGTCGTACGTCAGTGTTGTCTCGAGAGCGGTGTTGGTCGCATCCATGATGATACGCATCTCGTTGTCTTTGGGCGCATCCGTTGTCGTAGACGATGATGTGGTGGCCTCCTCCTCGACAGTGGGCTCGCAAAACATGGGCACCACGTTCTCGGTGGCGCTCTGTAACTCGAAGGCCTGTTGGCATGTCAAAAATGCGTCGTCGCCCTCTGTGGTCATAATCAAAATACCTGTTTTGCGGTGCGGAGTGTGTTCCGACGGAGGGTCAACTTTGACCATGAATTGCACACGAGGGTCGGCACTGGCTACCGTTGCGTGGCTGCGCAGAATCTTGTGGAATTCTCCCGCAGGTAACATGACGCCTGACGCCATCTCGAGGACCGGCGGAACATTCAGGGCGGCCGTCTGTACATTGAGCAACCGCAGTTCGTATGTGAACTGCCGGCGGCCTGGATTGGCCAGACGCTGGTCGCCTTCATTGCGAATGAACAAGTACGCGTTCTGGCCCGTGGCTTTCGAAAACCCTTCCTTGGTCACTTGAATGGCCACCACGTCGGTATCGGTGACAGTGCGCAGGTACGAATACAGGGTCGTGAACTTGATGCCGCACCGGACGTGTTCGCTGCAATAATAGGATTCGATATCCTTGCTGAACAAGTTCAAGACAACCATCATCTGCGAATTGGTGACCGCGCTCAAGAACACACCTTCCGGCCAGAACTCCAAGTTGGCGTCACCGAGAACGGCATTGAAGTACTCGTACAGGTGTCGCAACTTGACCGCCTGGGTCGTGTAGAAACTCACCAAACAATCCGCGTGTGGAAACATCAGTGCGTCTTTCCAGAATGAAAAATAATAAATCACGTGATGTGAACGAACACACAATTATGTCGTCTGCCACTCCCGCGCCCTCGAAGAGTGGGGGTCGAAAGAAGAAGCAGCCGGTGCCCTTGACAGATGAAGAGGTCCAGCAGCGCATGACGGCCGAGCTGTCGATGATCCAGGGCAATTGTTTAGGTCAAATCGCCGTTAATCACCTGCTGGTCAATCCTCGTATTCCGGTCGCCAAAGAGTACGATGCCTACGTGTTGAATTCGCCCGATCGTGGCGAGGCAGACATTCAGGCGGAACTCGACGTCCTCTCAAAGAGCACTCGGGATCTCATGTATATGTGTATTAAGGCGCAAAGTGAGAACGTCATCGGGCTCACACAGGCTCCGCGACTGTGCAGTCAAGCGCTCCGAAGTCTGGAGCTAGCCTTCCAGGACGTCCACAAGTGCCTTCTGTACAAGTCGTTTCTGAGACAACTCATCGAGAAACAGAAGAAGACGACACCGCCACCACCATCACTGCCCACCATTGAAGAGAAGAAAGAAGAGGAGTCACGCGAGTAATCTGGTTCGTTTCAGCGGTGGCTCGAAGTCTTCATCGTAGAGCTGTGCCATCCAAATCTGTCGCTTGTGTGCACAACTCGCCAGGTCACTGTCGGTAGCTCGGCGGAATATGCGGCTCGAAGAGTAGGGCAAGATCTCGTCCCAGTCACGGCTCCAGTAAATGTATCGAATCATAATACACTCGAGACCTTTTCGGTCCCAAACACGTAACACTTGAGCGAGGTCGGGAATCAGATGCGGAAAATCGGCCACGATAAGACACTCGCCGACCAGGTACGGCGGCCCAATTCCCAAGTCTTTTTGACAGGCGAACGGAGCAGGGATGTCAAACATGTCCGCTTGAATCGGAAGCGGTACGACGGGGCGGTCGAAACACCACGTCAAGTCTTTGCGCAACTTTTCGTCCGTACAGTTGTAAAAAGCCAGCTCGTGCTGCATTTGCTCACAATATAAGCGTCCTTTACTGCGCATGGACCATTTCCATAACCCTGGTGATGAGAGACGATAGTACCGCAGCATCTCGCCAAACATCTCGGGATCGCGCTCCTCCACATAAACATTTGGTGGAACGGACTTGTACCAGCGCTTGATGGCACAGAAGTACTCAAAGTGTTCCAGGACGGCCCATGTGGTGGGAAATACCGCCTGACTCACAGTAACCACCACCTGGAACGGTACCAGCGCCATCCCCGAGGTCACGTGATGAGAAACTTCCACGTCCCGCAAACCGAGCATTTCTGCCTGCGCGACCAGTTCGATATATGCACGGCACTGTGGCTGTCTTGCGGACTGTCTATCCACTTATGTTTACAAAAGGTTGAGCACGTGTGCACAATGTCTTCTTGTGTAAACTCATATTGGTGCCGAGAGCACCGAAACAACTTTGCGCTCCGACAGTTACGATTACACGCAAGACGCACTGAGGTGATATGAACCCGGCCAATCGCACGACCGAGACAATTCGGGATCGAGCACCTGGGTAGACAGTCAATCTTGTACACGAAGGGTACTTCCGTCATCCCCGGGTGGTGATCAGAGTAGTTACTGCGCCATGGCTCGGACCACTTGGTACTCGACTTGCATCTCGGGCGTAAAGGGTTGGGCGGCGATTTTCGTCAAAAAGTTTCTATAGTCGTCTCTGGAGAACTTGTGTTGACGATACTTGGTGTCGGTAATTTGGAGCACTACCATTGGCACCAATATCGAGCACCCCGCAAATCCAAGGGACCGAATGGATCCTGTCAAAAGCGCCTCAAAGCCGAAAGCCATGGCCACAGATCCACCGGCGATGAGGGTGAAAAAGCCAAGAGGTTCACTGGCCGAGAACGGAGCGAGTGCCGAGGTGATCAACTCGTGGCGCCTGAGTCTTTTGGTAGCATAGTGCACGATGGCGGCCTTGTCGGAGACTACCTCGTCATCTTTCTTGAAAAAGTAGCCCAGCACGGTTCCTGTACCCACTACAGCGACTGTTCCGGTAAGAACCCGCGCCGCTGTGTCGAACCACATCTTTTTCGGTGGGGTGATCAAAATACCGAACACTTTTCGAAATGGAGAGCCTTCCGTGGGTCGAGAAGTATCGCCCCGACCACATTGCGAAAGTGATCTCGCACCAAGAAATCATCCAAACACGTACGTTACTGGTTTTTCTTTGTGTGATTTCAGTGACTGACCAGACTTTGGTGTTAGTGCAGAAGTTGATCCAGAAGAATGAGCTCCCGCACCTCATGTTTTACGGACCGGCCGGAACCGGGAAAACGTCCACGATCTGTGCCCTCGCCAAGTCTTTTCCCGAATCGAACGTGAAAGAGTTGAACGCCTCGGACGAGAGAGACATTAACGTGGTCCGCACGCAAATCAAGTCCTTCATCAGCAACCGCGCCCTATTTCAACGCGGCATCAAGATCATCATCCTCGACGAAGCCGATGCCATGACGTCCACTGCTCAATTTGCTCTCCGTAGAATGATGGAGAAGTTCTCACGAAACGCGCGGTTCTGCTTTATTTGTAACAATATTGGCAAGATCATCCCTGCACTTCAATCGCGATGTACACGGTTTCGGTTCGCTCCCCTCGACGATGATTCCGTCCTGATGCGTCTCAAGGACATTTCCGGAGCAGAGAGCGTCAAGTTCACTGAGGCTGGACTGCGAGCCATTATCAAGCTCTCTCGTGGCGACATGCGGAAGTGCCTCAATATTCTTCAAGCCACACATGCCGGTGCTGGAGAAGTAAACGAAGAAACGGTGTTTCGGTGCACTGGAAATCCAAGTCCGCGCGACATTTCCGGCATCATCACGTGTCTTCTGAACGATCCTTTTGACAAAACCGTGGATCACATCTCTTCACTCCAGATCGAACAGGGCGCGTCTCTTGTAGATATCATTCGATTTCTGCACGAGCGGATTCTGGAGGGCACCGAGATCAAGTTCTCGTCGGACGAGAAATTCTTTGCCGTGTTGCAGAGTTTGGCGGAAATCGAGTTTCAGTTGTCGACCGGGTGCAACGAAAAGGTACAAGTACCGGCCCTTGTTGCCGTATTCCGGGCAGTTCGCGATGATAGAAGAGCTCTTACCTGAATGTGTGGTTTTCATGGTATAAATTTCCTCTCGATTCGTGTAAATACAAGTTGGTCCGTAGATGTCAGTTAGAGACTCGGTACTGGTTCCGCAACCGCAAAAGTGGCCACATATGACATACATCATTTGCTTGTGAATCGGCGCCGACTCCTTTCTGCTTGATCTGGTGCCGATCATCGTATCCTTTCTGCGAGTCGCCCTTTTTTCGAAAGAAAGATGGCCACTGCGGAATGGGAAGATACCAATGACTCCGTCGTCGTGGCCAATGACACGGTTCCGCAAGTCGGGCAAGTACTGAATTTGTTCGTCAAGAAAGAATTCATTCTCGGTCTGGTGCTCCTCTGTGAACGCGATGAAGGCGGTGTCTATGTGCTGGTTCCCATTAGTGATGCGGCAGGTCCATTCGCATCTCAGTTCCAGTGTCCGCCGTTCAAGAAATGGTGCGAGGTATCGGATCAGTATTTCTGGCGTCCGGAATGCATGTTTCTCTACAATTCCTTGATCTCTCCTACCCTACGCCATCGAATGATTGGATCGGGATGCACCAAGATGCTGTTTCGCCTTCACCAAGAAGCATTCGAGGCCGCCGTCACCAATGAGGTCAAGTGGATCATGACGTCGTGTGCAGAAAGAATTGCCATGGGAGAATCCAAGTATTCTTTTGACCACAAAATGCAGTACATCAAGAGTGTCACGGGTGAGGCAATTCCAATGCTGCAAAAGGCGCTACAGACTTCTCTCGATGACATCCGCGATAACATGACTGCCACGGTGGAGATACGCGATCTGCAGATTGCCGCCAATAATTTGGTTCGTATCTTCGTGCAGTTCAAGGGGGGTGATCAGCGTTGATCTGTTTGTTGGAATGCTGTCCCGCTTTCTGCGAATAAACATGTCCATGCCACCTGTTGGCCACCAACTTCGCGTCTTTGACAAGAGAGAGTTCATTTGCGTTGCTCTGGTACTATGTCCCACCGACGACGGCAAGTACGTTTTGTTGCCCCCTTGGAAAGAAGATCACACCTGGCCGAGCCAAGTCTTTGAAAAATGGTCTGACGTCGCCGAGCACTTGATTTACCGCGACGACGGTGAACTGGATCTATGCTGGTATACGTCTTCTTATTTCTGCGCCAAACTCGCCGCTTACAAATGCAGCAAACTGCTTCTGGCCAAATGCGTCGATATCTTTCGACGCCAAGTTGAAGTGGAAGCTACACACGTAGTTTCTGCCCTCATGGCGCAAGTGGCGGAATCCGGTCTCGTCGTCTGTATCTATAAGTACAAGCCAAAAGTTGTGGCGGACGATCTGTGCGCTCAGTTGATTCCCGCCGTAAAGAAACAACTGGCGTCCTTTCGCTGGTCGAATCTGTCTATCCATCCCTGTGCAACGTGCCCGAATTCGCTCACCATCTCTGTAACCTTGTCGTGCGACTGAATAGAAATGTAATTTTTGTCGCGCACATTACAACACGATGAGTGGCTTTCAGTGGAGCCCTGTTCAGGTGAAAGACTCGAGCTCGGATGCGACCATCTATGTGCTACAGGGAGCCGTCGAGGAGCACCGACAAATGATCGAGATGTTGTTATGCGGCCGGCTGATTAAATACTTCTCGGGGATCTACAGCGACAGTGTGACGAAAGCGGAAGACCCATCGTGCCAAACACAGGGCAAATGTGCGTCATTGGTGCTGTTTCAGGAACATGTGCAACAGATTCCCAAATGGTCCATGGAACACATTGAAAAGGTAAGTGCCGCAATATTTTCAGACCCCAAAAAATCGCACGAGAGGTTAAAGAACGCGCTGGGAATGATGATATCGGCCAAGACGGCGGTGCTCGGTTCCGTGTGCCCAAAGAGAAAGACTCTTGAAGTCAAAGTTCCGAGCTCGTATGACTTTCTGCACGAGGTTCTGATTGGTGTGGCGGAGTTTTTGTACAAACACCCCATGACCATTGTGCCGCGGGAAGATGACCAGGCGGATCTGCGCAGAGAAAAGGTGTTGGAGCGCAAAGTCACCAAGATCATCGACAACATCATCATTGGGTTTACACCGTACGATGAGCTTTTATGCGACCGTGTTGACGAACCAGCTGCGGCCGCCCCTCCGGCAGATGATAATCCGGTCCCGGTAGAGTCCCCGGCGGTGGTCCCGGCGGCAGAGACCCCAATGGCCCCGGCAGAGGAGGTTCAGCCGCCATCCGTCGAGTCGGACCCCGTCTCCCCCGAGCAGAAGAGTCCCAAACCGTCGCCGCCGCAGAATCCCAAAGCTGATCCGCCGCCCGAATTGTCAGACACCGAATCAGAGCCAAGCGTTGCGTCGACGGACTCTGAATTGTATGACGAGCCTCCCCCCACCACGACCAACACAATCAGGAAGCACGCGGCGCCCCGACACTCCTCGCGGCTCCGTCCGATTAGAATTCCACGACACTGAACCACCCGCCGTGACAATCCCGGCCCGTCGCCGCCACCCTTGTGACTGTCTGGGGCGCGCATGGATACGACTCGAACGCTGGCTCGGAGTTCATCGCGGATGTGCGGCGGATTGACGAGCGAAAAAAACCAACTTCTTGTTAGTTAGTTATGCTTCTGTTTCTGTTGAGCAATAAGTACACTCTGACGGTTGTGGCGATCGTGTCTATTCTCGCATATTGTTACATTCTGAAACCGGGCAGTTTATTTGACGACGATGGAGAACTGAAAAGTTCGATTTGGACGCCGGAGTTGATTGCGGTGGTTGCGGGAGTTGCAGTCTTCGCGGGGGCAGAGTATCTGTTCCGCGCCACTCCACAAGAGGTGGTGATCGTGGCCGATAACACCACGAGTCCTCCTGCGGCGGCGGCTCCTCCACTCATTCGACGCGCCGATTCTGTACTGCGCACACCGTTCCGCCCCTAAGTCACTTGGTGCCCTCGGCCTCGGGTGATGGAGGGGGTCTGCGACGGGATGCCACCACGAGATCGGTAAATATCTCGGCAATGCGCTCCGTTACCGAGTCAATGCGACACTGGCTGGCAGTGTGAAGAACGCCGGCAATGTCTCGCAAGTCCTCAAGTGCCGTCAAAGGAATCCGGTCATTGGATTGAAGTGCCAAAACCGCAGTGGCAGCATCGAATGTCGCCGTAGGCAAACGACCGAGCAACTCCGCGAACGAAAACTGTTCTTTTTGAACCGTTGCGCGCCAAACTTGTTCCGGATCATGTTTGTGAAACACGTTCAGCTCAATTGTTCCATTTTCGAATGAATACAACACTGCAGTACAATGCCCATTCTCAAACGGCCGCCAAGTGGGGTTATTCTGGTCTGAGCTCACAGAGAGTTTCTTGCCGTTCCGGGTCGGAACGCGTGGCGTAACTCCAGACAGTGCATCGAGGAGACTTTTCAACTCGTTCATGAGGCCACGACCTTGCGGCTGTTCTGCGGTTGCTGTACGGCGGCCACAATCAAGTCAGGTGCAGGTAAAGTGATGGTGGAGACCGTCGCGGGACGGGCGGAAGAACGGGTCGCGAAGAAGTAAATGATGTATGCCACGCCGATCAATGAGAGCGTGACCCCAGAGCCAAGCAAGACTTTCTGAATTGGAGTCATGTGACCTCGCCTTATTGGTGTGATTATATATTATTTTCCGCCACCTTCAAAAGCACGGCTGAGATCCACAGTCCCAGTAAACACAGCGCCGCCACGAGAATCCCAGAGTGCACTGGGTAATTGCGCGCCTGACTCAGCAGCAACATCATCTCGTTATCGCCCTCTTTGTATTTGGGACCGACGATCACTGCTAACAGATACATCGCCACGCCAGAGACTCCGGCCGCCAGAACGCTCGAAGAATCCATCCCACGTAGTTGCTCATTTGGGGTAAGTGATTTTATTTTTTCACCATGGAGGACGATGACGACGACCTAGCATTTCTGGATCTACAGGACGAAAGCCACATTAATGTCTTGATACATGAGAGTGAAAATGTGGTCGTAGAGGACGATCAAGAGACCTCAGTGGACGAAGACGAAGACACTCGAAAGAGAGGGAGGAAGAGGAGGAAGAAGAACGTGGAGGAGAAGGAGGTCGACGATGACGACCCCGCGGATCATGTCGATGTCAAGTCGCTGCTGAAAAATCGCCGTCGCGGGGCCGTGTATCTTATGGAACGAGAACGCTACGATCCGCCCTGTTACGACCATAGAGAACAAAAGTATCGCACTCGTGTATTCAAGTGGAGGGCCGATCATCTGCACGCCTGGATGCGAATCCGCGAACAGAGCCGCCTTGAGTGGCACGTGCAGACCACCCAGCCTGAATGTGAGGTTGTCAACGGCAATTGCATGTTTTGCAGAAACCGGTGTATGTACTGGCACACGGGTGAATGCACCACCAAGCTCGGAATCCCGCCTGGTTCTCGGGAGGTTGACTGGGGACTTCGGTATGCCTTTGAAGAGTTCCGCAAAGAGTGTTCGCAGATGCCCGACAAGACTGGGATCAACTGGTACTACTTTGAGACCAGTCATCAGCTCAAGTTTAGTTCTGTCTACTGGAAACCGACATTCAAGGTGTGCACTGAAATTGTGCAACTGCTCTGTCGTGACGATATCGTGATCAACCACTTAAATGTCAGGGGGGCCACGTCGCGCCATCTGGCCGATTTCTTACTGTATGCGCTGTTGTTTCATGTCAACCACGCCGCCATCAAGCAGCTCCGCATTCTGTATCGGCTGCATGTCGTCAATGGACCACGGCGACCCGATCCCGTGCTGTCGCGATGTGTTCAAGTGCAGAGGCTTCGACATTTGCGAGACATTCGGGACAGTATTCGCGCCATGGAACAACGAGTTCCTTTGGCGATGCGGATTTTGTTGCACCACATCAGGTATACCCAGCAATGAACGTGGCGTTTCATGTAGTCAACTCTGACATGGAACCGCTAGACCACGATTTTGTGTCGCTCCTGCGCAATCATGTACCGCAAAATAAAGAAATGTATTGGAAATGGCTATCGGTCGGAAAATGGCGAAACGAGACTCTTGAAAGAATGCAGATCGCTGCATCGCGGATCAATGCCGCCACCGATATTCCGATGCACATTGCCATTGCAGTGGACGAGGACGACAAAGAATCCATGTTCCTAGTGTGGGCAGACGTGAAGGGCCAGAAAACGTCGGCACGTGACCTCGTGACTTCATAATGGCGATGTCATTTGTGTACCACATGGTCGCGGTGGGTCGCGCGGATGAACATATGCAGTTTGAGAATTGCGCTCGTCGTCTTGTGGAAGTGTTCCCCATCGCCGGGCAAGATTATATGTATCCTTATGGGGATATTCACGATGGTATCTGGATCTACGACCCGAATACGTCCGTGAGTTTGGTCAATGGTCAACCGGTGCAACGATCGGGGTCTTTGATCCATCGAGATATGTATTTGAATCGAGCATCGTGGAATGATACACTTGGGTTCACTCTCGTCGGACAAAGTGATAGTGACGTGAGAGTGTTTGTGGGAACCGTGTATGTCGATGACGCGTTACGCATCGCGATCAGGCCCGAAATTCATTTCGCCAATCGCAGAGTCAAGCATCGCCAAATATACAATGACGTCGTTCGAGTTCCCGCAGAGCAGTATCGCGCAGCTGTGGCATGTGAGAGACCATCAAAAATCCTTCCGGATTTGTGGATCACAGTGAAAGCATACATTCCGCACATCGGAGAACTGTTGGCACCAGGGATGCATCAGAATAATCGCATGTTCTTTGTCCGGCCTGCTGGAGATGTTGCCGTTCGATTGTCGTCGGGGTTTGAGTTACTCATCTCGGGGTCGTGGCTGGCTCTCCATTACTCGTCCGACATCAACGGCTACATTCTTCCAATCCCGCGATTGAACTCGGATGCCTTCATTGAAATACGCTGTCGTCCGGGTGTTGATCTCTACGGCGGAGAGCAGACCGTGGTGGCGAAATGGGCAAGTGAAGACATGATCTCACCCATCGTCAAATTTCAAAACTCTGTACTGGGTGTCGGACAGCGAAGGCGGTTCGATCTCGAAGTGTTGCACAACCATCCGTGTTACAAAATCACAGTGATTCCCAAGCTATTGGGTGCGTTTATGGCTCCAGAGCAGTATCGACTGATACAACGACTCACCGTCAATGTAAATGACACTATTCTAATGGAGGGCGACGGACTGTACTTTCACCAAATTCTGCCTGCTGCGTTTCAAGAACCAATCTGCAAAGATATATTAGCTTATCAGATTGTGTTTCAATCATCTCCGGCCATTATGCCGTATGATCCTGCTGGCCCTTTGGAAGTATCCGAAGCGGTCACTGGTATCAACAAGAACGTTGTCTCCACGTTAAATCTGTCGCGTATTATCACCTTGGTTTTGCGAATTCAGTTAGAGGACCGTCCCGATGACGACTTCTTTGCGTTCGAGGTCATCTCTGAAGCATTCCAGCCTGTCCGTCTCACCCGAACGGGAGACGTTCATCCAACGATAATTAATTGAGCCAGCCTTGATCGAGCGCCCGGTTGTCATCGTACACACACAGCTCCGAGTGCATTTTCGCGCTCAAAGGGAATCCCGCCTCCCGAATTGAATCGATCCACTTGGATCGTCGCTCCACTGCCTCTTTCTTGGTACACTGATCGAAACGAAGCGTGCAGATGGGAATAAACTCGAGCGCTTTTGACTGTATCAGAATAGAAATCTTGGCATCGTGCGACTTGCATATTTCTTGAAGACGCTCATACTTGTTGCCGTCACTGAACGGCACTTTCATGTGAAATTCAAAGTACTCTTCTCCAAGGGGAACAAAGTCGTCGCTGAAATTCGCAATCTCGGTCTCCACTTTCGTGCGAATGACGCGAAGACCTTTGGATTGGAGCATTTTGGCGATTTCTTTCGCCTTGACGATGGCCGCCTCGACGCTTTCTTTATCGGTCCAGCGCGTAATCATCAATTGAAACGGGTTTTGGCCATATTCGTTCCGGATCATAATCGACGTCAGTTTCTCATCGGCAGCCACCCTCTTGAGCAAGAGGTACTGCGACTCGTCGACGGTAACATGAATCTCGTAGAGCATTGTGTGCGCGTCACGTGAACGCTTTGAAAATTGTGTAACCCTGAGTGTCAGATGGCAGCGCGTGTTTTCGTGCCGAATCCGGCCGGTGGAGAGTCCAAGGTGCGACTACAAACACCGTCTGTGCAAGATTTGCGAAATGTGAGAATGCCGAGTATGATTCCGAGGCCGCGGACTAGTACCGCCCCACCGCGCTCTCCTCCGCCACCGGCACCGACAACATCCACGTCCACGTCTACCAAGACGACCGGGCCGCGGTCACCTGCTCCGGGCATCAACTATGGCCGTTTTGCGAACCAAGAGCGAGTCAACTTGCAGAGCCCGCCGCCCGAGAAACCAAAGTCCGGCTTTGTTCAGTCCGTCGATGAAGTGGACAGTCTCCCGTCCAGTCTGGAGGAGGCATCCAGTGTCGCTTCTGATTTGGACGACCTGACCGACGACGTCACTTCCGTCACAGAGAGTCAAGTATCATCGCCGCAGAGAGTTCGCATGAGCAAGCATGAAAAAATGCTGCTGCGAATCCAGACCATCGCCTGGTTGCAGCGAAAACAGGCTCGAAGTCCCGTGCGGTTCGAGTTTGACGTCAACGCACCGACAGAGGAACTCATCTTCATTCGCAAGAAGCTCGAGTATGATGCCGGAGCAGAGGCGATGATTGTCGTGCTCCGTCGTGCTCTGATGATGTCCGTTGCGGCACTGACATGGCTGTCGTGGTACATGGATTATCAGAACCTCGACTTGAAGGACTTCGACAAGGAGTTCCACAAAGACATCGCCAAGTACGATGACTTGTTGTTCGCGGTGTACGACAAGTATATGGCTGGCAAAGAAGTCGACCCGCTGTTGATGTTGGTCATGACGGTAGGTTCCGATGCACTGAATTACTCGACCATGCGCTTTTTACGCACCACGGCCCCGAAAATGGCAGAGAATCTCGTCCGCAATCGTTTCCACGCGGTGGCCAGTTTCCCGCCCGCATCCGAGACGACGACGCCAGCACCCCCGCCTGCAGCACCCCCTGCTCGTCCGCCGCTGCCCAACTACTTTGTCAGCTCCGTCCCGGGCGCGCCTCCGATGGCACCACCGAGGGCTCCTCCGCCCCCGCCGCCGCCGGCACCAGTGCCAGTAGCCCCGGTCACCCCGGCCACCCCGGCCCCGGCCACCCCGGCCACCCCGCCGCCTCGTCCGCCGCAGCAGGTCGTTCCAGTCGTTGCACTGCCGCGCCCAGTCGTGGTGTCGGCTCGCGATGCACTGCCCGAAATCAAAGACTCGCTAGTCGGCACTCCGCGACGCGAATCCGTTGTGACGCCGCCAGCCAGTCCAACTCCCGTCCTGCCGGCGGTTCCGTTCGGCGCCATTCGTGGACGAGGACGAGGGCGCGGCTCCTTTGTACCGAATCGCCTGCCGGAAAATTAATTCGCGTGTGAGGTGTGTGTCCGATGAACGTGCATCGGCCCGTAGTAGGCGGCGTGTACTTACCACCAGAGTTGGGAGACCCCTTTTTCCAAGCCATGTTAGTGACATTGCAGCGAGAGATTGCGCTGAATCGGCATAGTCCGGAGCGCCTGGTCTCTGCTGCCAATCGACTGGTGCTACGCAGAGCCGTCATTGATCGTCTCTGGGAACTGTGGACTCATAATGATGCGGATTTCGAGCTCTCGCATGAAGATGTGGTTTCTGCTACTGATCTGTTTCACGAAAAGAAGGTGCCGCAACTACAACTCTTAGTGGCCCGCAACTTTTGGGTCACCGATGATGGCATCATGATTATATTCAAGAGATGGCTCGAGGCTCATCCCATGGACTTCCATACACTGATCGCGAGAGCAGTACATGAACATCTCGTGCCGTTTTACTGTCTGTTGTTCGCAGAACGAATTCAGGGAGTCTCGATGGCCAAATATTGGGAGGCGTTCATCAAGGCCAATGAAGGCGACTTCCGGTGGGTCGCGCGTGGAGAAATGAACCTGGCTCGGATTCAGTCGCACCGACGTCGGAAGAAGAAGAAGCCCGCACGAAAAAAAATGATTAAGTCGAAATAAATGAATGTCGGGTGCGCTCCGCAATTTGTTACTCCACTACCTCGATGACGAGGATGATTACTCTTTAGACATTGATGAGTTATTCGACACAATCACATTGCCCACACGACACGAGGAAATGATATCGAAACTACGCGACGTACCCGTCAGCACAGAAAAGGGCTCGACCGAATGTGTCGTATGTCTCCAGGCCGAAAAGAACGTGCTGCTGTATCCGTGCAAGCACCTCTGTTGTTGTGCATCCTGTGCACTCCAACTGATTCAACCCAGGCGAGACACCAAGTGTCCCGTCTGCAAGACCATAGTTACGAACTTGGACCGCGTGTTCCCTTCTTGACCGGTCGGCGGCGCACCTTCCCCTTGGTCCGGCGGCGATGACTCTCGGTCATTTGGGTTGTCCACACGAGTATGTCTCTGTTGGCCGCGTCGTCAATTGCACTGGCGAGGGCAAAATCCCATCCTTTTCCGCGCTTGATCAGTGCTTGAAGTAACGCTACGGCGACGCCATAAGAGTTTCTTGATCGTCGCAACTGGGGCAAAAGCTCGAAACAAGCCAGGAACCAAATCCAACGGAACGTCGTTTCGAGTTGCATTTCTATCGGCGCGGTTTCTCCGGGCCAAATCATACCTGTCCGAAAGTATTGGCGCCGCATCAGCCACACGGCCATCGCAAAGGGATACGCCGAACGCATTTCACGAAACGCAAGTTCCTCGAGAGTCGGCATCTTCTTCACGGCGGGCAGCATAATGGCGTCGATCGAAGCATTGTCCAATTGCACAGAGACGATTTCTCCCATGGGGTCGAACCAAACCTCCGTCAACAGTTTCTCGACTGCACCGTGATTCCGCGATAAAACCGGAATCAATGCGTACAAATCATCCTCGTACACGGTGTCTCCAGGGCGGTCTGCTCTACCCCTGTGCGAAAAATACAGATGCGCCTGTCCACATGCCTGATGCAACAACTCCGCCTCTGGTACTGCCGCCATCTTCAGTGTAACGCGTATATTTTTTTACCAGAACGGAGTTTCTTACACGGCGGTTCGGACACAGAACTGGCGTTCTTTTTCACAAAACGGCAATTCTGTATGGGTTCTTTGTTCTTGTCGAGTTCTCTGACCTCCTCACAAAACGCGAGAAAGTCCGTCACGGAGAGGTCGTCTGTGGTATCGTCGCGGAATTCCGTACCGACGACGAGTTTCTTCTTGGATTCGTCCCAAATGACATTGTACGTATACTCCTCGTTCAATGCGTCGTCCTCGTGCAGGTATAGATTTCCGGCTTGAGTCTTGAACTTGGCGATGTATTGGGCAGCCAGGTCCTCGATACCGTTTGAGCATATCCCCATTGGATATCTCTCCGCGCGTGGTAAGAAATAGTACCCATTTGTAAATCGGTCTTTCATTTCCTCGTCCGTCACAGGCAGATCCATACTGTCAAAAGTCTTGAATCCGACCAACCAGCGCGCCAACTCCAGGCCTACACCCGCTATGTAGCCATCGTACATCTGAAACACGCGCGCAAAGGTCTCGATTCGGCCATCTCGATACCGCCGCAGAAATCGGATCAATGATCGCGTTCCCATTTTCGAGGACACTTTTGATCTCACTGGTAGATCAAAATACTCAGTACTCGATGTCGTTCTGCTCGGAGTGTCGCTACGGCTTCCCGGCCCGAACTATTGGCTGTGAACTGTCCTTTTGTGCGATTCTGAAACGATGGTTCATTATCGGAGGCTTTTATTCACAGCAATTCGAAAATGTGCACTTTGAACTGTTATTTCCGAGCCCGGCGTTGCAACCCGAGTCGAAGTACCTCATCTGTGATCCGTGCGTGGCGGCCTTGGAGAAAAAAAGGCAGATCCTGTGCCTCATTGATCAGTCTGGAAGATGGCTTGGACCGGATGAATGGCGAGACGAGTGGCTCATCATCAAAGAAAATGCGTGGCGAGACTCTATGGAGAACAAGTGGTGGATGCAAGGCAGAACGCTGGACCAATTACAGTATCGAGTTGGTGATCAAAATACCGCCCGCTCCTTTTGAAGAGAAATGTTCTTGTCGTCTGCCGCATTGTTTACGGTATTCACATCATGTACCGTTCTACCTGCTCTCAGTTTGTATCATGTTATGCGCGATATTGCATGGGAATCGTTCTATTTTGTCAATATCACTATTGATGTGTTCTGTTGGGTAATCCACATCCTGGTGCTGATCTTCTGGACACGCCGTCCCACTACGTTTTTCACGACCTTGTGCATCGCTGCGTGTTTTTCTCATGCGGCCAAAGTCGTCTGGACCATCGTGGGGTGGCTTTTGTTGGACGCTCCGAAAGACACAGACCTGTACTGGGCCGCCAATTTCACCTTCATTGTGCTCCAGTCGTTTGTGATTTCGGCGGTGGTGTTCAACTTTTGGAGGCTGGAGCCCACAAATCCCGATTCTTCTTCACCTTTGCCGGTTTGCCCCCTTGACTCTGGCCCGGTTGACTCGGAGGAGGATTAGCGGGTGGTTTTTCCGTGACGCCCGGCTTTTTTGAGTCCTTTTCTTTTTTGGGCATTCGTCCTCCTTGATGTTGTCGCAAGAGTTTTTTTCACGGTGGGACGACGACGAGCGTGTGTGTAAAAAAGAGTCACGTCGGGCAAGTCATCTTCCTGACGTGTCCAGAAGTCACGCTCGTCCTCGCCCCGCAGTGCAACATAAGTACCCTGATGTGCTCCAATAAACGTGTCCCAGTATCCAGCCATTTCATTCGGTGAAAACGGCAAGAAACCGTTCGGTTGCCGTTGTCGGTATAGTGTCAGCCAATGTGCACGCAAAAGACCCCCGAAAATGAGGCAGTACAGAGGAGCCAGTTCCGACGGGATCGAGTTCGGGTCGATAATCAATCGATCAGGCAACAGTCTCTTGAACTGGATCATCAGCGCCTCGTTGGTAGCACATTGACTGCGTGGCGATGTCGGTGACCATCACTGACTTTGGCAGAGTTCCCGCCCGTTACAAGTATCGGTTCTGGAAGCGGTAGGACAATCCACCTCGGGATCCGGTGGACACATTTCCGCATCGGGAAATGGTTCCTTTGGCGGGAATGCCCTCGTTACGGGCTCGTTGACATGCGGTGGTGGTGGCGAAATTCACGTCAGTGCATTGAGTCATTTTCCTACCCCAGTGAATGGAGTGATTACGCTGGTTGATTACAAGGCATATATCATCTCTGGTCGGATCGATCTCAGCGGAAATCGAATCGTGTGCGGCATCAATAACGCCATTGTAGGACTGGGAACCCGATCGAACAGTTTGACCTCAACATTCACGACATCGGGGTTGACTTTGATTACATCAACTTCCTGCCTCGAGATTCGACACATATCGTTATCTGCAAGTGGTACTGCATCTACTGTCTTGAATGCCTCGGCATCGGCTCCGGAGCAGCATGCTCTGTTCTTGATCGGCATCGAGATCAATGACTCGTCCGTGGGTAGCATCGGCAATTATAGCAACGTCAATATCATGCTGTCCAGATTCCTCACAATGACTGGTCCAATGCAGTTCATCGGCAACGTCAATACCGTGGGAATCAGTCATTCCGACTTCTCTATCACCTCTGGCTCCGCAATTGCCGCGGTCAAAGTCACTAATTCAGCGGAGATCGCTCATCGGTTCAGGATCATCCACTCGCAATTTACGATTTCCGACGCAGACTGTTACGCAGTTGACGTGTCTGCATCTGCCACTATTGCTGCCGAATCCTACATCATTGATGCCTGCTACTTCTCGGGAGGCGCAACCTCGTACGTTACCGGAGTGACCCAGACGGACAACAAGGCCTTATTTACTGTAAATCGAGGCATTTCAAACACGTCCGTCTACGGCCAGATGTACATGCACGATAACGTGACCGCGACCACCATTTCTATGACGAGTACTTTCGTCAAAGTGGCTGGCACCACGACGGCGGGCGCTCTCTATCGTTTCACGCATACTTCCAATCGGTTAACAAATGCCGCTACGGTTGGAAGGACGTTTATTGTTCATGCGGTTATCAGTTTCACCACCTCGAATAACAACGTTTGTGAGTTCGGGATCTACGATTCATCTGCCGGGACTGTCCAGGTCGCCAGTCACACAAGGGCAACTGCTAATGGATCGGGTCGTGCAGAAAATTTGTCCGTTGTGGCTATTGTACAACAAGAAACAGGTGACTACATCGAGGTTCACTGTGCGAATATCACTGGGACCAATAACATCACGGTAACGGACTTGACGGTGATCATCACTGAATTGCAATAAGACTGGACCGGCCGGACTATTTTGTTGCTTTGAATTTGAGGTCCCAAATGCAGCGAACCAAGTCGTTATCGACCGCCGCTACCTTGGAGAACAATCCGGAAGTGTTGGCGAAATGGTTCCGCCCCACCGTGGTACTGCATCGAAATGAGAAGTACTTTCCATGCACTTTCGATCAGTATCTGGACCACTGCATTCTGCGAGATTCCACCACGGGCACCGTGCTCGAGGAAAAGGTCAATGCACAGTTACTCGCTGATAAGTACAGTCAACCGGAAAATCACAACGTCGTGCTGGACTGCGAACAATCGTTCTGGACGCAGAAACCCGACGATCTGCAACAAGTACCGTATTATGTCCGCGTGAACTTGAATCATCGCACCCAGACCAAGGGGCTCGAGGAATGCATCTTGATTCAGTATTGGTTCGTGTTCCCCTATAATGGCGCTCTGTACGCGGGACCTCAGTGCGTAGGAGGCTGTTGTCCTTGCACACTACCGTGTAGCGAACACCAAAGTGACGTGGAACACATCTCGCTCTACATCGACAAGAAGTCGCTGCGGATCAAATTGGTGTACTTTTCTGCGCACGGATCGGAAGACGGTCTGTGGTGTGACCCGGCCAAGAACCAGGTGGATTTGTCGAAAACGGGCCGGAACCCCATTGTCTATCTGGGCTATGCCAGTCACGCGTGCTACCCTGGCGTGGGAGAAACTTCGTGCATTCCCCGCATCTGTTTTTGTGCCAACGACTATATTTCACCACACGAACAAGGCATCGAGTGGAGACCCGAACAAGTCATCATGATCACAGACACGGCGCCATTGTGGGAGTCTTACCGCGGCATGATTGGCTGGAGAGACCACGGCGAAGTTCCCGCCAGAAAAGACAGCTGGGTGGCCGAACCGAACAAATCAGCCACCGCGTGGTCTCGTCTGTTCAACTGGCTCACGGAAGCATGCTGCCACAAGAGTCTCTCCAAAGACGTCAATCCGGCCGTGTTTCTCGCCCCGCAAAAGGTACCCGACGAGGCGAAGTGACGGGTGCACCCGGGCCACAACGAACGATTCTAACCAGCCGAGATCTGTACATCGGGCAACTCCGAACTTTGCAAGATCTGGAAGACTCGGGTCGCTCGCGTTCAATAAATAAAAAACATAACCTCAACTCATGAACAGGCTTATGTCTGCAGTGCGGTGGTGATGGCATCATCACAGTGTCTAACAGAATGTGATGAATACGGACCGTTGTGGAAAATACCAGTGTCGTATGATGGCAATTCGTTTCCGCAGTATATGATTCGTCGATTGCCACCAGAAGATGGCAGCCCCGGGATATTCTCAAAGAAGACAGGATTCGATAAGAAATATCATGTACATAATAATTACGGGAGAGGCATGGTAAACTCAAACGGCATAACACGCCACATATCTATTCCACGGCTTCGGCACTCAACATTCTTCTCTCACGTGCCTTTCGGTTCTATTATGGAATCGCTCCCGATACAGATACAAGTTGAAGTGAAAAAACTGAAAGACTTGCAATGGAAATACGTGCAACACGAAGGAGTCATTTTTTCAATGTACCTCATTGCTATCGACGACCAAGAAGACGGCCGAAATATATTCAGCATCACTCGAGGCGTGTACCTCAAAGGAGTTCGTTATCCAACAGAGTACGTACGATACATTCTGTCAGCCAATGATAGAGAACCAACAAGAATGTATCTTCATCGTGTTCGCTATGAGACTTTCAGCGGCAACAGGATACCATCGGACAAGTCAGTTGATCATATTGATCGAAATCGTCGCAACAATAACTTCAACAACTTACGACTTGCATCTGCGAGAGAGCAAAACTTGAACCAAAACCGTGGAAAGCAACGTGCAAGTGCAGCCGTGCTCTGCATCGAAACAAACACGCAGTTTCCATCAGTAAAGCACGCCGCTTTATCGTTGGGATTGAGCAGGAAGGCTGTTTTATTGGCGATGCGCATGGGTCGCGCGGTAAAGGGCCGTCATATCGAGTATGTGGAAGCTGACCACTCTCTTAAAGATACCTGGCTGCAAATCCCGGATACCCAATTATGGTTCTCAACTGTATCAGGGGAATTATCACGTCTTGTGAAAACGATTTCATCTCTCAAACGCGTACCAGTGAAGTTAAAACCGAACAGCAATGGTTATATATCGTTGCAGATAGCTCAAAAGCAAGTTCTACTGCACCGCAAAATATGGCAGTTAACACACATCGAAGAACTGCAAAACGACATGGACGTGGATCACATCGACGGTAATCCGTTGAATAATGCTCCTGCAAATCTTCAAGCTCTATCGCGTATCGATCATTGCAAGAAAACAAACGAACATTCGTTCGTCGTAGATGGTCAGGTAATGCCAACTTCTCAAGCAAAAGAACTTCTCGGTGTATCGTTAAAAGTTCTGAAACGGAAAGCAGCTCAAGGTGAAATAACACTCCAACCGAAAAGACAGAAAAACACCAGAAAAACTTGGCGATCAGTAAGAGATGCGGACGTCAGGTAAATCAGAACTCTGCAGGATCTGGAAGACTCGGGTGGCACGTCCGCTACTACAAAGTCCAGATTGCATATCCTCGAGTTGCGTGTTTGTAAACGTAAAGAAATCCGCGTTCCAGTGTGCAGAAACATGTGCGAGCATTTGAGCTGCGTCGAGAGTGCCCAATACATTGCTAGCCTTTCCCACATCATTCATGATCGTAGCGATGCTTCGTTTGGCCGGTTCTGTAAATTGTGCCTTGTTCAAGAGAGCTTGAATCAGTTCTATCTGCGCATCGACCGTTCGAGCAGGTAATTCCACTCGAATCTTTTGCATATCGGGATCGAATTGGTGGATCTCGATCTGGGGCGCCGCATTGTTCACTTCTACACCGGACGGCGAGATGAACAGCGACTGAGTCTGTTGAATGACGGCATCCATGATGGGGCATGAAAATGGGTCCTCCATTCGTCTTGAGAGGGGGAAAATAGTTTTTCTCACCCATTTAGCAGGCATTATGGAAGAAGACGACGAAGACTTTGACGCCCCTGCCACTGCCACCGTGACCATAAAAAGTAGTCCCGATCCAGCGTCCTTCCAATTTCAGATTCTCTGCACGAATTGCGATGCGATCCTGTCATTCCAACTCGCGGCTGTCTATAGGCAAGAACCGACCGTCACGGTCCTCAAATGGGTACTCGGGACGGCATATTATGTCGACTGTCCGCGGTGCTCGGCGGCCGTAGACGTAGGGGGGTTATTCAAAAACTGGATGAAGGTCAAAATCCAGCGAGTCAGGCCGTACAACTATGGGCTCCTGTGATCAGAGTACGCCCCCCCCCCCCGACACGTCGAGGATAGATGTCTTTTGCACGCGCGCCTCGATTTCCGCCCGATCCTGCACCCCGCGCCGTCCAGACGACACGGGTCCCGGGGCTATGGTACCCCACATATCTGTGGGACCCACAAACCGGTGCCACGGTCGCCGCATTTACTTCCATCCCAGTGGTCACGTGGCGCAGTGCCCTGGAAACTCAACTGCAACAGATGAGTGTTGAGTCGTGTCTGCCGAGCGACAAAGATCACTGTTTGATTTGCTACGAGCGGAAAAAAAGTGTCGCGTTCGTTTCTTGCGGCCACATGTCCGCTTGTCCCGTCTGTGTTCTGAGTCTCGCGCAACAAACCTCTCTATTAGAAAACGGACTGGAATGCCCCATTTGCAAGAAACGATCTAGAGAGGTGTTGCGTATTTTTTCGTAATCTGATCACCCACTTTCTCTCGAAGAGAGGGATGGAGGCGCGTCTGGATGAGATTACTGCCCGTGTAGACTCGTTCGTCGGTTGGAACAAGGACCGATGTGGAGGGATGCGGGTGTTCTCCATTGCGATTGAGAGAGAACTCAAAGACTGCATCTCTCTTCTGGATGACAACAGAGCGAAGTTGGACCAAGTCACACACTGCGATTACCCCGAGGCATTCCAGTTATTGCACTTACTGGAGGAGGAACGAAAGACGATTGCGGCACGGATAGACATGTCGGTCACTCTCTTGCGCATCCTTCAACAGACACAGGAAAACCAAGTCGTGGGGTTTCGTGCCTTCAAAGCCGCCACGGATCAAGAAGTCGACGCATTGGCGGTGGAGTTCCCGGGCGTTTCTCAAGACCCTAAATGGAGACGGATCAAGGCGTTTGTATCAAGGAAATAAGTAGTTTTACTGGTTTTGATACATACCAATGTAGATGCGCGCTACCAGAAGGTGTGTCGCATTGAACAGAAACCACGACGGCGGGTCTGTCATGATCATGGCGCTCATTAGTAATAGACTGCCCGTGAGCAAATACAGAAAAAAGTGCGGGAAGACGTCCGTCTTGTCGGGCGTGTTGATCGGCGGCAGGTCCTTGACCGAAAAAGCGGCCAAGAATAGCACCAAGGCATACGACAGGTAACTCAGATAGGGATGAAGCGATAGGATTCCCGCGACGCCGATAATTAACAGACCCGTCGCAAGGTCCACCACGAGCCGGCCTTGTTTTGACGCACTCAGATGCTCGGCAAATCGAGCCGATGGCGGCACCACCAAGACCAATGAGGCCAGCACAGACCCAAGTACAGACCACGACATATGTATTGAAATTGTGGGGGGAAAAGAATTTCGAGCACCACTTTACAGAGGACAGATGGCGACGGGCTACCTCACTCTGTTTGACGTGTCCGGCAATGGGCTCGGTATGGCCAGCGCGGCCACCAGTATCACCACTGAAAACCGATCCCTCACTGTAGGATCGGGCACATTGACGGCCGCCACGGGGACTTTCACTTCAGTGGGAGGCACACTCACAACGGTAAGTCAGCCGAATGTCACGACTCTTGGGGGAGTCACGTCTCTGAATTCCATTACTGTGGGTGCAGGGACCTTGAGTGGCCTGACAAGTGTGGCCGCGACTACCGGAACCTTTACGAACGTGGGAGGAACTTTAAGTACAGTAAGTCAGCCCAATGTAACGACTTTAGGGGGAGTCACGTCTCTCAATTCTATCACTATCAGCTCTCGAACTCTCGCCAATCTTGCAAACGTATCTATAGAGTCTGATTCGGCGGCGGCTTATCTTTTGAAGACTGCAGCCGGGACAGAGAATGGTGCCTTTGGAGTTGCACGGGGAGCCGGACAGTTTTCAAACTCGGCTTCTGCTGGTGATATCGTCGTTCGCGCATTAACGACTAATCTCATACTACAGTCTGGATCCGGAAATCCCGGTGTGTACATTAATACCAGCAACAATGTGGGCATTGGAACCAGTTCAATTTCAGGCAAATTTCAGGTCATGCACACCAATGGTGGGTTCTTCTTTGATGGTTCGGATTCTACCTACAATCGTTTCAAATCTACCACCACCAGCGCAGGTACGGGGCGCGATCTTTTATTTTCCGCACAGGACTCGGGTGTGACACCAGACATTTACATCAAGAGTGACGGTAAAGTGGGTATCGGCACGACAACGGCCAATGGTTTGCTTCAGTTCACGAATACGAATACCAACCGCAAAATCGTTCTCTATGAGAATGCCAACAATGACCACCAATTTATTGGAATGGGTGTAGGAGCCGGGCGGTTTCAGTTCCACGCGGATGGAAGCACGGATTATGTTTTCTACTCCGCGGCGAGCAGTTCTGCGTCTACTGAAATTATGCGACTGTACGGTTCTAACGGCGTTTTAAGCCTTGGTCCAGCTATTGAGCTAGGCGCATATGCAACAGGGGACACTACCGCGGTCATCGATATGCACGCGGCCTCTGGCGCGGACTACAATGCGCGTATTGAACGTGCTGCTGGCACCAATGGTTATTTTCAGATCTACAACGCCGGTACGGGTGGTTTCTACCTCACGGCGGCCGGTGCCACATCGATGTACTTCAGAACAAGCACTATAGATCGGATGATTATCGATTCCACAGGGAGAGTCGCATTCAATACAACTCCAAGCTCGGGATACCAAACAATGTTTTATGGCGATCCACGTCTAGCATCGAGTGGCTGTTATGGTATTCACAACAATATCATTCTGGGCGTTTTATCGGGCACGGGAGGCTCGTGTGTATCGCTGTATTCCAATGGCAATTACGGCAGCAACGCGGGAACGGTGACGAATGCGTACAATCTATTTCTTGACGCGGGAAGTACTGCAGGCACCATCACTACAGGATATAGCATGTACGTCATGGCTCCTGCGTATGGAACGACCAAAGTATGTGCGTATTTCGATGGCCA
>JACCDT010649745.1_pt1 | contig 57807 bp, 45 predicted proteins | sample 7446291 | NCBI WGS metagenome assembly JACCDT01 (sample SAMN15323446, study PRJNA562643) | freshwater metagenome | isolation source: river surface water | place: USA:Blue River Watershed | collected 2017-08-17
TGAGTCAATTGATTGTAAATCATGCGGTTAAAATTCCTCCCTTTTATATCTTTCAAGTCTGCAAAGGTCGTAATTTTTTTCATAATCGAGTAAGATATTAGCTATATTTGAAATCATAATTTGAGAATCCTGCATGGAGCACTTAAGCAATTGGTATTTTTTAGAAAACTCAGCGATTGATTTACTTTTATTCGCCACCATTCTCGTCATTGGTTTAGTATTCAAGCGCCTTATTTCCAATTTCTTTTCTAAAATCGTATTGCGATTTTTCCCCGATTCGTCTATTACTATTCAAGACTGCGTTCATCTATTGAGAAAGCCTTTTGAATTATTAGTTTTTTGGATATTCCTTTACCTAGCCGCTCAAAACCTACATATCCCTGAATCTTGGCATTGGGTTTCAATTGAGAATTTTGGCATTCGCTATTTAATGTCCAAATCATTTGAAACTACCATCATAATTACAACGACCTGGGTCATCATTCGTCTGATGAAAGTGGTTATTTTAGTTGCGCAAGTCAAATGGCAAGGAATCGAGCAAAAATCCAAGCAGCAGTTCATTCCCTTTTTAAACGACCTTTCGCTCGTTTTTATTATCGCAGGATGTGCATTTGTTTTGTTAGGTCGTGTTTTTGAAGTGGATGTTGTGGCATTGATCACAGGATTAGGACTTGGGGGGTTAGCATTGGCATTAGCAGCTCGCGAGACACTTGAAAATCTGTTCGCCTCATTTACGATTTTCTTAGACTTACCCTTCGTCGTGGGTGATAGTATACAAGTTGGGGCCATCACAGGCGACATCGAAAAGATAGGTTTCAGAAGTACACGGCTTCGTGGGAATGATGGCAACCTTATTGTCATACCCAATCGATTATTAACATCGCAATCCTTAGAAAACTTAAGTGAACGAGATTACCGCAGGGCAAAATTCATCCTGACTTGCGACTTAAATACGAGTCCCGAACAAATCAATGCCGCTATTCAATTAATTACCTCAGGCATCATACAAGAGGATTTATGTAGAAAAAAAGAACCTAAGGTTGTCTTTGAAGGCTTTGGCCCATATTCGTTGGATATATCCGTGATGTTTTTTGTGGAGACGAAGGATTTAGCTGTATACCAACAAATCAAGCAACGAATCAATATGCAAATATTGGAGATCCTTAACCAAGTAAAAATCACCTTAGCAAGTAGCGTAAGCGCATGAATAAAATCCAGTTGAGCTTACTTGTAGCCATTTGCAGCGGCATTGTATTGCTTCATTTCTACCACTTATCTGCCTATCTAATCAACTTCCCTACTTGGGGAGATGACTTAATCTTTTTATCTTATTCTAACGATTTACCAAGTTTCACTTTCCAGGAGTTTTGGAATCGAACATGTGAATTTCATAGTTATATTCACCGCATTGCGATGGCAAGATTAATAACAGCCGTCTATGCCATTTTTCAACCAGAATTTGATTTTAAAGAATTAACGATATGGGCAAATCTGCTCACCCTTTCGGTATTATATCCCTTAACCAAACTATTAATTCGCAATCAAATAAACCTTTGGCATTTAGTTGCATTGGTAGCCTTGCTGTATGCCCCCAATGGAAATTTAGACAACTTTGCATTAATCGGTGTTTTACAGCACATGAGCTCGCTCGTTTTTCTCATTTGGATAGCTTATGGACTTAGCGATGAGAAACATCGATCATGGGGAATTTGGCTTTCCTTATTGTATCCGATGTTCAGCACAGAAGGCTTGGCATTTATCCCTTGCACAATTTTATTGTTGATCTATTTACGGGATTCCCGCGTTTGGCTTTATGGTGTAGGTGGGGCGATTGTTTTCTATTGCTACTTCCTGGGTTATACATCTCCAGAAACTATTCCATCTTCGGGATCACTCGCCGATAAACTTCTCTTTACCATCAAAGGTACAATCGTCTTTGTGGGTGGAGCAATCAAGAAAGACATGACCCTAAGTGTAATCATGGGAAGTTTATTTGTAGGCTACATTGCGTTCATTATCTGGAAATACCATCAAACAAAGAACAGTGCATTGCTTTTTTCAGGTTTAATCCTCATCCAACTCATGGCCGTGGGGGCAATGATTACACTAGGCCGCGGGAACGCACAAGCAGGAGATTTAGATGCCTTATTTTCTGAACGCTTTTCTAGTTATGGGATCGTGTTTATCCTCATTAGCTATTTCGCAGCCATTCAGCCAGCCATGTTCAACTTTTCATCTACAAGACTATGGCTGCTTATTCCCGCATTGCTTTGGTCGGGCGTTTCTATGGTCGTCGCTGAACCCAAATTAAAAAATCTACATACCCGATTAGTCGCAGATGCAAGTAATGCATATCACTTCAATACCCATACGCTCTATCGCCTGGCGGAAAAAGAAACCTATCTTCTGAAGAAATCAGGACGCTATACTTTCCCTAAAGAAGTTATTAAGTTGGCATCAGTCCAAGGAAATCCGCAAGCTATGCAATTAAAGCCTATGCCCGTCTATGAAGTGGACATTCAAGAATATCGAATTGCTGCGACAGGTATACTTTTGGTCGAACGAGAAAACAAACCATTTCTATTTTTACCTATCAACTCCCTGAGCCACAGTGTTAAAATAAAAAAAGACATCCCCTTTGATCAGAAGATGTCTCGTTATGTACTGATTCCAACAAATTAATTATCCAATTAATTCTTTCAAATCTTCGTCGTGAATCATTTTACGTGCATCCGCCATTAAGAGGAAACGCGTGTAAATCTTATCCAATTCGGGTTTCTCAAAATCAAAACCTAGGAGACTTAGGCGGTGGCGTAACGCCGCGCGACCAGAACGCGAAGTTAAAACAATCGCGGACGAAGGAACTCCAACATCCTCTGGATTCATGATTTCATAATTTTGGGCATGCTTCAAGAAGCCATCTTGGTGAATTCCCGACGAGTGAGCAAATGCATTGGCCCCTACAACAGCCTTATTAGCTTGCACGGGCATACCCATTAAATTGGAAACTAAACAACTTGTCGGATAAAGATACTTGGGATTAATTCCTGTCGAATAACCCAAATCCTTATGCACATTTAAAATCATGGCAACTTCTTCCAAAGAAGTATTACCAGCACGTTCTCCGATTCCATTTATGGTCACCTCTACCTGGCGAGCTCCTGCTTGAATCCCTGCAATCGTGTTAGCCGTTGCCAAACCTAAATCGTTGTGGTTATGCATCGAAATCGTCGCCTTATTAATATTATCCACATGCTCGTACAAATAAGAAATACGATCATACATTTGATTAGGCAATAAATAACCCGTCGTATCTGGCAAGTTAACAACCGTTGCTCCCGCTTTGATTACTTCAGATGTCAATTTGGCTAAGAAAGGTAAATCTGCCCGACCGGCATCTTCAGCAAAAAACTCCACATCCTCAACGAAAGATTTCGCATATTTGACAGCCCAAACACCCCGTTCAATAATTTCCTCGCGTGTCGAATTGAACTTATGCTTAATATGTACATCGGATGCTCCGATTCCCGTATGAATACGAGGACGACGCGCAGGTTTCAGTGCTTCTACAGCAGCATCGATATCTTCTTTTTTAGCACGGGTCAAAGCACAAATGGTAGGATCAGACACCGCTTCAGCTATAGCTCTGACCGAGGCAAAATCACCTGGAGATGAGATAGGAAAACCCGCCTCAATGATATCAACGCCCAACTTCTCGAGCTCCAAGGCAACTTCAACTTTTTCCTCTCGGTTTAATTGACAGCCGGGAACCTGTTCCCCATCACGTAAGGTAGTATCAAAGATTTGAATGCGGTTGCTCATATTGTTTTGTTTGCTAAATCGAACACAAAACTAAATTAAATACATATAGCAAACAAAAAATTCAGGCTTACAGAAATGTGAATTTTAGACTAATAATCCACTAAAACACAAAAAATTAGACCCGCAAGGAATATAAGTCTAATTTTTAATTCTATTTAAGACAAATAATCTATTCAATTGAAAATAGAGAGAAAAGAATTTTATTAAATAAATCTAATTTATTACCAAATATTCTTCAAATCCTTCGCTTCATAGGTATGATTCCTTGTCTCATAAATGGAATCCCCAGCCTGTGGCTTCAATTTCAAGTTGTCAGCCTTTTGAAGAAAGCGCATTAACAAAGCAATGGGAGTCAAAAAGACAAAGAAGATTATTGTCAACAATACATAACCGTTGACACGTCCCAAAATTTGAGCAAATTTCAACCAGAACCGCGCAAGCAATTCAGCAAAGGTATCGGACAATAAAGCGAGCAAACCAATTCCAAATGCAATTTGGGCCAACAAATTTACATGAAAAAGTAAGCTAAATGCCACAAGGCCTACCACGATTGACAGGATAGTTTGAGCAGGATTTTGCTTTTTCATTGGCTAAAATAAGGTATAAATGAATGGCGCTAGCGCGGAGCCACCACCTACAACAATCAAAAGACCTATCAGTAAGAGGACGATAATAACAGGGGTTAGCCACCACTTCTTACGCTCTCTCATGAAATTCCACAAATCACTTAAAAAATCCATATGATTCCAATTTATTAATCTAGCACAAATTCTGTTTTCCAATCGTCCGTTTCTTTCCAAAGCGGCTGCATTTTTTTGTCAAAAATGTAATTTCCCACAACCAAATAATCCATCTCTGTTCGCATTAAACAGCGATAAGCATCCGCAGGCGTACAAACGATTGGCTCACCACGTACGTTGAAACTCGTATTCACAACAACCCCAACACCCGTTTTCGCTTTAAAGTCCGAAATCAACTGATGATAGCGGGGATTCGTTTCCGCATGAACGGTTTGAATACGCGCAGAGTAATCAATATGCGTAATCGAAGGCAAGTCAGAACGCAGGAAATATAGCTTATCCATCATATCCAATTGCTCATAATTTTCGGGCATGGTATTCCGACGGCTTGGTAATACCCCATGAACCAATAACATATATGGCGAAATTGTATCGCATTCAAAATACTCGGACACATCTTCAGCCAATACGGAAGGCGCAAAAGGTCGGAAGCCTTCGCGGTATTTAATCTTTAAATTGAGCTTCTTTTGCATCTCTGGGTTTCTTGGATCCCCCAAAATACTTCTGCCACCTAATGCGCGCGGACCAAACTCCATGCGCCCCTGAAACCAACCAATGACATTTCCTTGTGCAATCAGCTCCGCGGTTTGGGCAGATACATTTGCGAAATCCGGATAATAAGTAAAGACAGCTTGATGTTGCTTAGCCATCTGCTCAATTTCTTTGTCGGAGTACGAGGGTCCCAAATATGAACCTGCCATTGCGTCCATCTTCGTGGAATCAATGATTCTTTCCTGACCAAAATAAATATAATGGGCAGCCAATGCCGCACCTAAAGCTCCACCTGCATCACCTGCAGCTGGCTGAATAAATACTTCTTCAAAAATTCCTGCATCCTTTAACTTGCCATTCGCCACACAATTTAGGGCAACCCCTCCTGCTAATACGCAAGCTTTAGCCCCCGTAAGGCGCTTCGCTTCTTGTGCCATTAAAATGACAATTTCTTCTGTGATTTCCTGAATGGCCAATCCCAGATCACAATGCTTTTGCGCTAAATTGGACTCTGACTCACGCGTCGGAAATCCGAATAAGACTTCCCATTTTGCATCATGAATCATGCGTAAACCTGTTGCGTAGTTAAAATAATCTTGGTTCAGCCAAATAGATCCATCCGGCTTAATTTTAACCAATACTTCTCGAATGAGCGTTTTATATTTTTCAACTTCCGGGGAACCATGCCGACCGTAAGGTGCTAAACCCATTAATTTATATTCACCAGAGTTTACTTTGAAACCCAGGAAATAGGTAAATGCTGAATACAATAATCCCAACGAATGGGGAAACTTCAACTCTTTGAGTATGGACAATTGCTTTCCTTTCCCGTGACCGATGGAAGCTGTGGCCCACTCACCTACACCATCTAGTGTTAAAATGGCTGCATCCTCAAAAGGAGAAGGATAAAATGCACTTGCCGCGTGTGACAGATGATGTTCAGGAAACAATAATTTAACCTGCTTTTTATCAAACTTTTGAATGGCGAAAAGCTCATCATAAAGCATCCGCTTTAAAAACATTTTTTCCTTTAACCACACAGGAATGGCAGTCAAAAAAGAATAAAGGCCTTTGGGTGAGAATGCATAATAGGTCTCGAGCAGCCGCTCCATTTTCAACAAGGGTTTGTCATAAAAGACAATCGCATCCAAATCACTCAATTGGATACCTGCCTCCGACAAACAGTAACGAACGGCATGCGCTGGGAAAGCTGGATCATGTTTGATCCGAGTAAAACGCTCTTCCTGTGCTGCAGCTACAATCTCACCATTTTCAATGTATGCCGCAGCCGAATCGTGATAGAAAGCTGAAATACCTAAAATCTTCAAATCAAAAAGCTTTTAATGTCAACGAAAAGACAAAAATAATCAAAAATATGGCTTTCGTCTTATCTATTTAAGAAGCTGGTACTTGATTCTGCAATGATTTGACCTACTCGAATCGAACCCGCATTCGTGAAATGCATCGGATCGTAAAAATAACGAGAATCTTTAGGCAACAAATGGGCCAAATCAATGCATGCAATCCTTTGTTCAAGCGCAATATGACGAAGCTCCTCATTATAAAGCTCAAGCTTTTCCCAATACAAAGCGCCATTCATCTCATTGGAAACCTTATAAGTTGCCAAATTTGTACCCGTAACAGGATCAATGCCTTCTCCTAACAATAAGGGCTGCGTAATCAAAACGGGCTTAATCCCGTTGGATTTACATAAGGCAACCAATTGTTCAATCCGTTTGCGATAGGCGGGTATGAGCTGTTTTTGCTTCACTATGACTGTATTACGTTGGGTATCAGAAAGCAACAACGTGTTTTGCGGATTAAGTTTTTCAATCTTATCAACAAAAATCTTTTGATTTCGAGCCTTGAGCGCCTTTGATAGGTTATAAATTAAATTGGCAAGCTCTGAATGATTCGACAATGTCAAAAACGCATTTTTAAACCAACCATTTTGTTCCATTTGAACCGATTTCCCCAGCACCATCCGATTATCAAATTGGTTCAAATCTTGTCGGTCCATGTCATTCACCCCCACCAAAAAGTAAATGTAATCCGGCTTATATTTTAACACAACATCCTTCAATAACAACAAATGGCCAAAACTGGAATGGCCATTAAGGCCTGCATTATTTACCCAAATTTTGGCTTGCTTCTTTCTTAGTTCAGACTGCATTACCTGAGGCCAGGCCTTATCTTCGGAAATGAAAAAACATTCAGTCGTACTTCCGCCCACCGTAATAATTTTAAGAAATGACTTATCTCGAGGCATTTCTTCCCCACGAAATCCCATCGAATTTTTTTTATGCACGATGACCGAATCAAAACAAGCATAGCTGTTTGTGAATTGATACGATTGATTGATGGGCAAAACAATTTTGTCCCCCTTGATTCGGAACGGAATGGGATTGTAAATGCGCAACAATACTTCAAGTGCGAACGCAATGAAAACGAGCAAATAACCTACGTAGAGCGTTGATTTCAAGATTTTACGCATGGATTTCGGAATTAAATAACAAAGCTAGCCTGTCAAGTACGAAAATCAAAACGCAAAGGTTTAATTATGAGCTAATGCTTTAATTTCCGGGAAACGTTTGGTGTCAAAATTACCTCCAGAAATCACACAAACAATCGTTTTCCCTTGAATTTCCGAACGTATTTGTTCAAGTGCAGCCACAGATAATGCACCGGCAGGCTCCACAATCATGCCATAGAATTGATACAAATCCAACATGGTTTGACAGAGCACCTGCTTTTCTACGACCAACATACGATCCAGTACTTTTTCACATATACCAAAGGTCTTTGCTCCTACCCGCTTAACGGAGGCTCCATCAACAAAGGAATCGATGGAATCTAAGGTGACCACCTGATGGGCCAGTAGACTTTCCGACATGGAGGGAGCCAAAGCAGGTTCCACACCGATTAATTTAGTATCTGGAGAAAGGGCTTCTAACACCAAACCTGAACCTGCAGCAAGCCCGCCTCCACCAATAGCCACCAACATAAAATCAGCAGGGCTGGGTAATTGATTTACGATTTCTAATGCAACTGTTGCTTGCCCAGCTATGATATCATAATCATCAAAAGGCGGAATAAATATGGACTTATTTTGTTGGCAAAATGTTTGCGCTGCTTCAAATGCCTCGTCATAGGTATTGCCCACTAATTTAATTCGAACTTTTTCCTTGCCGTGAAAACGAACAGCTTCGACCTTTTGTAAGGGAGTTGTTTTCGGCATAAAAATATAAGCTTGAATACCAAGCAACGCACAAGAAAGTGCAACCCCTTGCGCATGATTACCCGCAGATGCGGCTACAACTCCGTGGGAACGAAGCTCAGCAGGAATGTTAGCGATTTTGTGAAAGGCACCACGTATCTTATATGAACGAACCTCTTGAAGGTCCTCTCGTTTAAGAAATATCGCGGCACCAAAGCTTTCGGACAATCTGGGAGCATACAACAAAGGTGTTTTCAGAACGACGTCCTGAATTTGTTGGGCTGCTTGTTTGATTTGATGAAGGCTTGGAACGTTTGTTAATTTGTTGAATTCCATGCCCTGCAAATGTACAAAAAACTGCTATGCGAGCAATAAAAAAAGTCGCCCAGGTTAGACCCGGGCGACTCGATCAAAACTACATCAAAATTAGTTATTTTCAGGACGTAAGCTACGTACAGCAGCTCCCGCTCTCCACATTTCTGAATCACGCAATTCTTGTAATTCAGCCTCTAATTTCACGCGATAATCCGGTTGAGAGTTCAATGTAATTGAACGCTCAGCTTCCGCTTGTGTTTTCACGGAATTATATAATTTCTCGAATACAGGCTTCGAAGCATCACGGAATGGCTTCCACCAATCCAAAGCACCACGTTGAGCTGTTGTTGAGCAGTTGGCATACATCCAATCCATTCCATTCTCAGCAACTAATGGCATCAATGACTGCGTCAATTCTTCCACTGTTTCGTTGAATGCCTCTGAAGGTGAGTGACCATTCTCACGCAATACTTCGTATTGTGCTGCGAAGATACCTTGGATAGCACCCATCAAAGTTCCACGCTCACCGGTTAAGTCAGAGGTAACTTCTTTGTAAAAATCTGTTTCGAATAAATAGCCTGAACCTACACCGATTGCCATGGCGATACATTTCTCACGTGCTTTTCCAGTTGCATCTTGATATACGGCGAAAGAAGAGTTCAAGCCTTTACCAGCTACGAACAAACGACGTAATGAAGTACCTGAACCTTTGGGAGCAGCTAAGAATACATCCACATCTGCTGGAGGAACGATACCTGTTTTCTCCTTGTATGTGATTCCGAATCCATGTGAGAAATAAAGTGACTTACCAGCAGTCAAATATTTCTTAACCGTAGGCCATAATTCGATTTGAGCCGCATCAGAAAGTAAGTAACAAATGATTGTTCCTTTTTCCAAAGCCTCTTCAATTTCAAATAAAGTCACACCCGGAACCCAACCATCAGCGACAGCCTTGTCATAAGTTTTACCTTTACGTTGACCTACAATCACATTCAGACCATTGTCTTTCATGTTCAATGCTTGTCCTGGACCTTGCACGCCGTAACCAATTACAGCGATTGTTTGATCAGCTAATACTTGTCTAGCTTTCTCTAATGGGAACTCTTCTCTTGTTACGATGTCTTCAACAACTCCACCGAAATTAATCTTTGCCATTTTTTTGTTTTTTAATTTATATACTATTTCGATTATACTATTTCCCAATTACCTTCGGGAAGAAATTCAACTAATCCTTTTTCCGTTTTACCTACGGCAATCCGACCGGATTTGATGTACTCTAAAATTTCCCACTTTTTCAAGTAGTTATAAAATTCGCCTAATTCTTCTTCGGTTCCATTTTTTTCTACCACAACATATTCCAATCCCCAATGAACCACTTTGGCATTCCAATCCAAATTGATCGTTTTCACATCAATCGGTTCCCCTCCTAATGGAGTAGCTAACTTGAACAAAGCTACCTCATTGAAGATAATCTCATCATCCAAATAGCCATACACCGCTAATACGTCCGTCACCTTACGGATTTGGCGCACTAATTTTTCCACGACATCGCGGTTTTCACTTCGAATCACAATCGTGAAACGAGAAACCCCACGACGTTCCGTCTCAGAAACCGTCAAACTCTCAATATTCAGGCGACGACGCGTGAAGATGATGGTAATTCGATTCAGCAAACCGACTGTATTTGTGGTAAATACGGATAATGTATAATTTGTCAACATATTACTCGAGCCTCACGTTGGTTACAGTACTGCCCGCAGGCACCATTGGGAATACATTTCCCTCTTTTTCACAAACAATTTCCAATAAATAAGGAGTCTCAGCATTCAATAAGGTATCCAAGGACTCACTCAATAAATTACGATCAGATACTGTATGACCTGGAATTCCAAAACCTTTGGCAATCGTAATAAAATCTGGATTTTCTAATTCAACAAATGAATAACGTCGCTCATGGAATAATTCTTGCCACTGGCGTACCATGCCTAAAAAATTATTGTTCAGGATAACAATTTTCACAGGAAGTTTACTCTGCGCAATAGTTCCAAGTTCTTGAATCGTCATTTGGAAACCACCGTCACCAATCACCGCGATAACCTCACGGTCTGGAACAGCAACTTTCGCACCGAAAGCCGCTGGCAAAGCAAAACCCATGGTTCCTGCACCACCCGAAGTAACAATCGAATTTCTTTGCTTAAATCGATAGTAACGATTCGTCACCATCTGATGTTGGCCCACATCCGTCACCACTACCGCCTCACCTTTCGTCTTGTCGGACATCATCGCAATCGCCTCACCCATTTTAATTTGATCTCCTTCATGGAAAACATCTTTCAACGTGATTTTCTCGTGTTCCTCTTTGAAATAATGATCAAACTCCGCGCGCCATTCTAAATGTTCCGCTGGCTTGATCAAAGGCAATAAAGCTTGTAATGCTGCTTTGGCATCACCTACAACAGGAGCATCTGCTTTCACATTTTTATCGATTTCAGCTGGGTCAATTTCAATATGAACAACTTTCGCTTGTTTCGCATAAGTAGCCAAATCACCTGTAATGCGGTCATCAAAACGCATCCCGATTGCAATCAATACGTCACAAGAATTCGTCAAAACATTCGCACCATAATTCCCATGCATACCTGGCCAGCCCACATACATGGGGTGATCCGCATCCATCGCCGACATGCCCAAAAGGGTCGTCGCAACAGGAATACCCGCCTTGTCAACTAAGGCATTTAATTCCGCCTCCGCGCCAGCAATTAACACACCATGACCCGCCAATATATATGGTTTCTTAGCTGAATTAATCAGTTTAGCAGCGGCCTCAACATGCTCTTGTTTCGGAACAATACGTGGCTTGTACGAAATAATCGATGTACAAGGCTTATATTCAAATGGCTCTGTCATCATTTCGGATTGAGCCGTACGTGTAATATCAATCAAAACAGGACCTGGTCGGCCAGATTCTGCAATGTAAAATGCTTTTGCAATGATTTCAGGAATCTCGTTCGGATTCATTACTTGATAATTCCATTTTGTCACCGGCATGGAAATACCTATTAAATCACATTCTTGAAAAGCATCCGTTCCTAATAAATTTCCTTTTACCTGGCCTACGATACATACCAAAGGAGTTGAATCCAACATCGCATCGGCAATCGGCGTAATTAAATTGGTTGCACCCGGACCTGAAGTCACCATGCAGACACCTGCCTTATTTAGCATACGAGCATAGCCTTGGGCAGCATGTCCTGCACCTTGTTCATGGCGCACCAAAATATGCTTTAAACGATCTTGATAATCATATAAAGCATCGTAGGTAGGCATAATAGCCCCACCTGGGTATCCGAAAATAGTTGAAACCCCTTGCGCGACCAATGACTCCATAATAGCCTGTGCCCCGGTCAAGAATTTCTTCTGCTCGGGTTGTTTTGAATCAGCGGGTTGGGTTTGGGTTTGTCCCATGGTCTTTTACTATTTTGTCTCAATTCTAAAACGAATAGCTAATTTAAGCCTTCATGCTTTAGAAAAAAATTGAATTGTTGATTTTTTACAAATCTGTTACACAACCTTGGCTGGCTGAGGCAACATTCTTAATATACTTACGCAAAACTCCAGATGTGTGCGGAGAAACACGTGGTTTCCAAGCTTTCCGGCGTTCTGCTAATTCTTCATCAGATACATGCAAGATGATTTGGTTATCCACCGCATCGATCGTAATCTTATCACCATCTTTTACCAAGCCGATATTTCCACCTTCTTGCGCTTCGGGTGTTACGTGCCCCACCACAAATCCGTGCGTACCTCCCGAGAAACGACCATCGGTAATCATGGCAACTGAATTACCTAATCCGGCTCCCATCAAAGCTGACGTTGGCTTTAGCATTTCCGGCATGCCCGGCCCACCTTTGGGACCTTCATTGCGAATGACAACCACATGACCGGCTTTGATTTCTCCTTTCGACAAGAATTCCATCACCTCTTCCTCACGCTCACATACTTTGGCAATTCCTTCAAAACGCTCACCCTCTTTTCCCGTAATCTTGGCTACCGCACCTTCTGTAGCCAAATTGCCATACAAAATTTGCAAGTGACCCGTAGGCTTCAATGGATTCGAAATCGGGTATACAATTTTTTGAGTCTCAAAGTTCAAATCCGGCGCATCAGCAAGATTCTCCGCCATCGTCTTTCCCGTAACGGTTAAACAATCGCCATGCAAGAATCCTTCTTTCAACAAATATTTTAAAATGGCTGGCATTCCTCCGATTGCCAACACATCTTCCATGTAGTATTTACCAGACGGTTTCAAATCGGCCAATAACGGAGTACGATCTGAAATCGCTTGAATATCTTTCAAACTAAACTCAACACCTGCCGAATGCGCAATCGCCAAGTAGTGTAAAACTGCATTTGTACTACCCCCCAAAGCCATCACCACAGTCATCGCATTTTCGAATGCTTTGCGTGTCATGATGTCACGTGGGCAAATGTTTTTCTCTAGCAATACTTTCATCGCAGCGCCAATTGCCAAACACTCAGCTTTTTTGCCTTCGTGCGTCGCTGGATAGCTAGATGAATTTGGTAAAACTAAACCCATAGCTTCCATCGAAGATGCCATCGTATTCGCTGTGTACATACCGCCACAAGCCCCAGGACCCGGAATCGAATTACGAATTACACCTTCGTAATCTTCATCGGAAATATTTCCTGCATATTTCTTTCCTAAGGCTTCAAAAGCCGAAACGATATCTAATTTTTCGCCTTTATACGAGCCCGAACGAATGGTTCCACCGTAAACCAACATACCTGGTCGGTTTACACGTGCCAAAGCCATCATGGCTCCAGGCATATTTTTGTCACAACCTACAACAGCAATCACGCCATCATACCATTGCGCACCCACGACATTTTCAATAGAATCTGCGATAATATCACGAGAAGGCAAGGAATAACTCATCCCATCATTCCCGTTTGTCATACCATCCGAAACACCAATGGTGTGAAAAATTAGACCCACCATGCCATTTTCTTGAATCCCTTTCTTCACGTGAACAGATAAACCATTCAAGTGCATATTACACGGATTGCCCTCATAACCCGTACTTGCGATACCGATTTGAGCCTTGTTCATATCCTCTGGAGTCAATCCAATGCCATAAAGCATCGCTTTCGCCGCCGGATTTGTCACTTCTTGTGTAAGTGTTCTTGAGAATTTATTTAATGACATACGAGTAAATTTTTACAAACAACAAATATACGCAATCCTATTTGTTCAAGCCAAAGGATTACCAAACAATATATGGTCAATCAAGGAAATACAAAATAAATTATTTGTTTTCCCCTACTTGCTGACGCCACATGGCATAGTACAAACCTTTGTCGGCCAGCAAACTTTCATGATTCCCCGATTCAACTACCTTACCTTTTTCCAACACATAAATACGTGTTGCATGCATAATGGTAGATAAACGGTGGGCAATCAAGATGGTTAAATGTTCCGAAGCCTGCGAGACCGCACGAATCGTTTCCGAAATCTCTTCTTCTGTTAAGGAATCCAACGCAGAAGTCGCCTCATCAAAAACCAATAAGTTCGGATCACGTAATAAGGCACGAGCAATACTCAAACGTTGCTTTTCGCCACCTGATACTTTTACCCCTCCTTCACCGATTAAAGAATCTAGACCTTTATCGGCCCGGGCTAATAAACTTTGGCATGCTGCTTTTTCCAACACCTCCAAGCATTGCGCATCGGTCGCATGAGGATTAACGAATAATAAATTTTCCCGAATAGAGCCGGAAAACAATTGTGTATCTTGCGTTACGAAGCCAATTTTCTTACGCAATTGATCAAAATCAATCGCATCGCCCGCTTGGCCATTGTAGAAGACCTGTCCTTTTTTCGGTCGGTAAAGACCAACCAACAATTTCACTAGGGTCGACTTCCCGGCACCCGAAGGTCCCACGAAAGCAATCGTCTCTCCCCCTTTGACTTGGAATGAGATATCGGATAATGCTTCTTGAGTTGCGGATTGATGTTGGAACGAAACATGATCAAAGGTCAAATCCTGAATATGCGTAATTGCCTTTGGATTTTCCGGCTTCTTCTCACCCGGAATTGACAAGATGGTTTCAAAATTCTGAAGCGACACTTCGGCCTCGCGAAAGGTATTCACTACATTCCCAATTTCCTGTAGAGGATTGAAAAGGAAGAAGGAATAGATGTTCAACGAATAAAACTGGCCGATCGTGATTTGACCTTTATAAATTAAATAGATCAACACAACGACCATGAGCATGCGAAGCAAGTTGACACAAGTCCCTTGCACAAAAGCCATGGAGCGCACGTAACGTACTTTTTTCAGCTCCAACTTAAGGATTTTCTCTGTGGTGGCATTCAAATGGGCAATTTCTTGCTCGGCCAAACCGAGTGATTTCACCAATTCGATGTTACGCAAAGATTCAGTCGTAGAACCCGCTAGGCCTGTCGATTCTTTAACAATTTCAATTTGAATGACTTTGATTTTCTTACTTAACACCGAAGAAACCCAAGCAATCAATGGACCGGTCACAAGGAACAGAGGCATCACCATCCAATGAACAGAAAAGGCATAAACGGAGATAAATACCAAGGCTATAATAGATTGAAAGAGGATGTTGATCCCTAATGTGATTAACTTTTCGACGTCGACACGCACCTTTTGCAGTTTCCCTAAAGTCTCGCCGGATCGTTGGTCTTCAAATGTTTCATAAGGCAATTCCAACGAATGTCTAATTCCATCCGAATACAGATTTGCACCGACCTTTTGGGTAACGGTGTTAATCATATAGTCTTGGAAGTTTTTCGCCACCCGACTCACGAAGGCAACACCCACGGAAGCTAAAGCTAAAGGCCAAATAGCATCCACGAATTGGGACATCGTATGCGTTTCCGCGTGATAGACTGCCGCTACATCATCAATGATTTTCCGGAAGATGTAGGGATCCATCAAAGAGAAAATCTGATTGGTTGCCGCAAGACCTAATGCTGCGAAAACGCGCCAGCGGTATTGTGAAAGGTATTTTAGTAATAGTTTCATGTTGTTGATATACGTTTTCAACCTTGTGGTTGAGTCTCCAGGCTAAAGCCTGGGGTTATAAAAAACCATCTAATCCTATAAGCCCAGACTTCAGTCTAGGGAAACCCAAGTGGGCGCGGTTACTGAAACCTTCCCAACGCCATTTCGGCCACCGTTTTGCCTATCGACAGAGACGAAGTAGCTGCGGGACTAGGAGCATTTAATATATTGATCACTTTTTCGTCTTGCACGATGGAGAAATCATCGAGCAAACCGCCATTGCGATCACAAGCTTGAGCACGTACTCCTGCACCTCCCTCAACTAAATCGTCGATTTGAATTTCAGGAATTAGTCCTTGAAGTGCTTTGGTAAATGCTTCTTTGGAAAAGCTTCGGTACATTTCACCGAGACCGGTTTCCCAATATTTAGCAGCTACTTTTTGGAAGCCAGGCCATGTTAGGGTATCCCAAAGTTCTTTGGCATTAATTCCTAATTTCTTGTATCCTTCTTTTTTAAAGGCCAAAACGGCATTCGGTCCAGCCTCTACCCCACCACGCATCATGCGGGTAAAATGAACGCCCAAGAATGGGAAATTTGGGTCAGGTACCGGATAAATCAAGTTCTTCACCAAGTACTCTTTATCTTTTCTCAATTTGAAATATTCGCCGCGGAAAGGGACAATACGAACGTCCAAAGGTTCTTTTTGCGTCCATTGAGCCACTTGATCCGAATACAAACCGGCGCAATTGATAATTAATTTTGCTTCGTAAACGGCCTTATCCGTTTCCGCAATGGAATAGCTAAGCCCTTTGGTAATATCGGTCACTTTTTCTCCTAAGTGTAGTTCGCAACCTTTGGCTTGAATGCCTTGCGCTAATTTAGCAGCTACAGCACGATAATCTACGATTCCCGTTTGAGGCACCCACATTCCCTCAACACCAATCACATGCGGCTCGTGTTCACGCATTTCCTCCAAACTTAACTTCTTCAGACCATCCAAACCATTTTGTTGGCCTCGTTGAAATAAATTCTCTAATTGAACGCGCTGGTCTTGCGTGCTAGCCACGACAATTTTCCCGGTCAATTCGAAAGGAATTTCTTCTTTTTGGCAATAATCGATTAATTGGTGATACCCTTCAATGCAATTTTTGGCCTTTAAAGAACCCGGCTTGTAGTATAAACCTGAGTGGATAACGCCGGAATTATTTCCGGTTTGATGCATAGACACCATTTTCTCTTTTTCAAAAAGGGCGATTTTCAATGCAGGATTTGATTCCAATATGCGGTGAGCTGTCGCGAGGCCCACGATGCCTCCGCCGACAATAATTACATCTAAAGCCATAAAGTGGTTGAGTGAAATAACTAAGCCTCAAAGATACGAAATCAAGGCGGGGAATTATCAATTAATTATCAGGTACTTGATGATTTTTCGAAATAGCTTGGGTGATTTTTTTGTAGCTTTGTGCTCCCTCATTTGTAGCTTCGCCAAACCTTCCAGGATTGGCGAAGCTGAGGGGATAAGCACAAAAGCCTTGAATCCACAGATTGAACAATTGTATCGCATGGCACAAATGCCATCCCGAATTATTTTGGGATTGATGTCGGGGACCTCCCTCGATGGCTTAGACATGGCTTTATGTCGATTCAGTGGGCAAGGTTTACAGACTCAATGCGAGGTATTGCATTTTGACTCGGTTCCCTTTGAGGAAGATTTCAAAGCGTCTATCCGAGCAGTATTTGCGAAGGAGCACATTCATTTCCCCAGTTTATGCACATTGAACGCGCAAATCGCGCGGACACATGCGGATATTATTTTGCAAACATTACAACGCTGGGGGATTCAACCCTCTGAGGTGGATGCTTTGGCCTCGCATGGACAAACCGTCATGCACCGACCAGACCGTTCGGGCCATATCCCGCATTCAACCTTGCAAATTGGGGATGGGGATCATTTGGCGCATTTGACAGGAATTATCACCCTTTCCGATTTTCGTCAAAAGCATGTTGCCGCGGGAGGCGAAGGGGCTCCGCTAGCGATGTTTGGGGATTATTTTTTATTTACCAAAGCCGGAGAAGATCGGATTTTATTGAACATGGGTGGCATTGGGAATTTCACCTATTTACCCGCAAATCAAGATCCTAACGGCATACTTGTTAGCGATACGGGGCCCGGAAATACATTACTCGATGCATGGGTGCGGGCACATTATCCGGAAAAAAGCTTTGATGAAGATGCACAGATCGCACGATCCGGACATGAGAATAAAGCATTCTTGAAAGCATTGATGGATTTATCTTTTTTCAAAGAAGCCTTTCCAAAGAGTACGGGGCCAGAATATTTTCATTTAGAGCAAGTGAAAGCTTTGGCACCGGCAGGTATTTCCTCGGAAGACGTTATGGCAACATTAACTCGGTTTACGGCGGAGAGCATCGCCGTAGCCATTCAAAGCTATACGAAAATTAATGCTGGCAACATATTTGCTAGTGGTGGTGGGGCAAGAAATCCGTTAATCATGGAGCATTTGCGTGCATTATTACCTGGATTTATGGTTCAAGATTCTGCGCTCTTGGGAATTGAATCCGCCGCCAAAGAAGCCGTTTTATTTGCTTTGTTGGCCAATGAAACCTTGATGGATCCGGGTGTGACACGCGACCGACGTTTGGGTGACTCGCCATGGATGACGATGGGGAAGATTAGTTTAGCAAATTGAGTGAAGAGTTAAGAATGAAGAGTTAAGAATGAAGAGTTAAGAGTTAAGAGTGAAGAGTTAAGAATGAAGAGTTAAGAATGAAGAGTTAAGAGTGAAGAGTTAAGAGTGAAGAGTTGGGGTGTAAATTTACCCTCCGGACTATTGACTTCGGACTAGCGACTAGAGACTGACGACTGATTAATAATTTACCCTCCGGACTTCGGACTATAGACTAGCGACTAGTGACTAGCGACTGATATATGAAATACAAATTACAAGATTACATCCTTTTTGAAAACGAGGACTTCATCGTCATCAATAAACCCTCGGGCATTGCGACCTTAGATGAGCGGAAGGATGATTACGCACCGAGTATTCTGCGCATGACGAAAGTCTATTCAGAGGATGCGCAGGTGGGACATCGTTTGGATAAGGAAACAACGGGCGCTTTGGTGATCGCGAAAAACCCGGAGGCTTACCGACATATTTCCATGCAATTTGAGCATCGTGAAACGGCGAAACGTTATCATGCCGTGGTGGAAGGTATGCACGACTGGGATGGCATGTTAGTGAATTTACCCATACTCCCCCTCAAAGACGGTAAAGTAATCATCGCACGGTCTAATGGCAAGCACGCAGAAACTTGGTTTCGTTCCTTGAAAGTTTACAAGGGATATACCTTGGTAGAATGCATGCCGATTACAGGCCGCATGCACCAAATTCGGATTCATTTGACTTGTCTACATGCGCCCATCGTAGCAGACGAAATGTATGGAGGGAAGGATGTTTATTTATCGGATTTGAAGCGAAATTTTCATTTGAAAAAGGACACGGAGGAGCGACCATTGATGCGTCGCGTGGCCTTGCATGCCCATAGCTTGAGCTTCAATCTGATGGATGGTAGCCCGATCACCGTAGAGGCACCCTATCCAAAAGATTTCAATGTCTTGGTCAAACAATTGGAGAAGTATTCGTAAATTTGCAATCCTGGCTCCGTAGTTCAATGGATAGAATGTAGGTTTCCGGTACCTAAGATGCAGGTTCGATTCCTGCCGGGGCTACTTAATGATCGGGAAATATAAAAGGACATTTCGAAAGAGATGTCCTTTTGTATTTTAGGGGAAAAGATAATTTTTGTAGCAAGTGTGAATAATAAATCAAAACTGTCTATGACTTTGGTACACTTAGTGTATCAAAATCTCGCCTCTAGTGAAAAACAAAAAGATGTTTCATGTTTCTGTCATTCTGGAGGGATTGAAATAAATTAAGTAGTCGACATTAACATCGAATAAATAATTCCCTTTTCTTGAAATACTTAATACAATTTCATTATTTTAAGACAAAACCTATCTAATATGAAAAATATCGTTGTTTGTTTGATTTTCTGCATCAGCTTCTTACCCGTATGGGCTCAAAAAAGTAAACGCCCTAACATCATCTTCATCATGTCAGACGATCATGCCTATCAAGCTATTTCAGCTTATGATCAACGATTAATTTCGACCCCCAACATTGACCGAATTGCAAAAAATGGAATACTTTTCACAAACGCCAGTGTGACTAATTCTATTTGTGCGCCGAGTCGGGCAACAATTCTAACAGGCAAACATTCGCACCTGAATGGGAAGGTGGATAATCATTTTCCTTTTGATACGACCAACATCACATTTCCGCAGATATTACATACGAACGGATATCAAACGGCCATGTTTGGAAAATTGCATTTTGGCAATAATCCAAAGGGCTTTGATCAATTTAAAATCTTGCCAGACCAGGGCAATTATTACAACCCGGATTTCATAACAAAAAATGAGGGAAAGATTAAGGTTAATGGCTACGTAACGGATATCATTACCGACATGACCTTGGATTGGTTAAAGCATGAGCGGTCTGCCGACAAACCTTTTATGCTCATGTATCTGCATAAGGCACCGCATCGTTCGTGGCTGATGGCCGAGCGGCATTTGGAGGAAATGACACAGAAAAAATACCCTGAACCAAAGACTCTTTTCGACGATTATTCCGGTCGGTCGGCTCCTGCCAAAGAAGCGGAAATGAATATCTTAACAAGTATGAGTTGGGCCGGAGACAACAAAATATACCCTGCAACCATGGATTCTTTAAAGATTCAAGAAATTGGTTTTGATAAGCTTCGGTTTGCTGCTGAAATGGGCCGATTAAACCCCATCCAAAAAGCGAATTTTGAGCGGGTTTACGATCGCATCAACGCGGAGTTTAAGCAGGCTTATCCGAGCATGACGGAACAAGATAAAATGCGATGGAAGTTTCAGCGCTACATGCAAGATTATTTAGGAACGATTCGTGCCGTGGATGAAAATGTGGGGCGCTTATTGGACTATTTGGAAGCAAACAAATTGATGGAAAACACCATGATCGTATACACCTCAGATCAGGGTTTTTATCTGGGTGAGCATGGTTGGTTTGACAAACGATTTATTTACGATGAGTCGTTCAAAACGCCGTTAATGGTTTCTTGGCCGAAACAGATTAAGCCTGGGCAAAAATCAGATGCCTTGGTTCAAAATCTCGATTTTGCACAAACCTTTCTGGATGCTGCAGGCATTCCGGCACCTAAGGACATGCAAGGCCAAAGTTTGATTCCGTTGATGAGGGGCAATGCTTGGTCACGCGATGCGGTCTATTACCACTATTATGAATATCCGGCAGAACACATGGTGAACCGCCATTATGCCATTGTGACGAAGAAATATAAATTGATTCATTACTATTTTTCTGCAGATACTTGGGAGCTAATCGACCGCGAAAAAGATCCCTTGGAATTGAAAAATGTTTATAATGATCCAGCTTATACATTTGTACGTAAAACATTGCATCGACAATTGGAGGCTTTGCGATTGAAATACAAAGACAATAGTACGATTAGCAATGGCTATATCGATCGGTTTTTGAATGATGCTGCTGATGGAAAAGTGTTTGGAGTACCCAAAGCGAAGGCAGTGGAGTTGAAGGCTAAAAGAAAATAGCATGTCAGCCAAACTTACCATACTTTTAGGAGGGTGGATACTTTCATTTGCACTTAGTTTATCTGGTTTGGGTCAGACAAAAATCCCTGTATGCCATGCCCCCATACCCACCAAACTTAAGCTCATTCAAACAACTAGGCCGAGACCTACCAAGAAATCGCACGTTGGTATGAAACGTATTCCTGCAGGTGTTTTTTTTATGGGATCACATGATTCGCAAGGTCGTTCCGATGAATACCCTATTCATCAAGTACGCATAAAGGCTTTTTGGATGGATGAAACAGAAGTGACCAATGCAGCGTTTGCAGCGTTTGTTAAAGCAACAGGTTACATTACAACTGCCGAGAAAGCAATCGATTGGACAACACTAGTTCAGCAAGTTCCCAAAGGAACGCCTAAACCTGCTGATTCGCTTTTAGCACCAAGTTCTTTAGTATTCGATCCTAGGGATAGCCCGGTGGATTTATCAGATTATTCTCAATGGTGGACATTCAAACAAGGGGCTGACTGGCGGCACCCAGAAGGTCCTGGATCTACCATTAATGGCCGAGAAAAACACCCTGTTGTTCATGTTTCTTGGGAAGATGCCACGGCCTATGCCCATTGGGCCGGCAAAAGATTACCTACAGAAGCTGAGTGGGAATGGGCAAGCCGTGGAGGATTATTAAATAAGATTTACCCATGGGGGGACGAATCGGTGAATATTCTTCCCTATAAAACGAATAGTTTCCAAGGAAAATTTCCTGATGAAGATCAGGCATTAGACGGGTATAAAACAACCACAGCACCCGTAAAATCTTTTCCAGCAAACGGTTATGGATTATTTGACACTGCAGGAAATGTATGGGAATGGTGCTCAGATTGGTATCGGGCTGACTATTACAAAAAAAGCCCAATATCAAATCCCCTTGGCCCCTCATCAAGCTATGACCCTGATGAGCCAGGTATTGCCAAACGTGTTATGCGTGGTGGGTCATTTTTATGTAATGATGGATATTGTTCTAGTTACCGTAATTCCGCTCGCATGAAGTCCAGCCCAGACACCGGTTTGCAACATACAGGCTTTCGATGTGTGATGAATTAACCATGGATGTTCCCCATTTTTAAAATAAGTAAAACTGCAGGCATCGAGGTATAAATTCTTTACTTACCATTCGAATGGACTCATATGTTAATAATCTTATCCTAAGTCGAACGAAGATTAATCAATCAAAACATGTCCAGCACTTGTGCAGCAAACCATCCAAAAATTACCTTTTTGCTACACCAAAAGACCCCAAAATGGTCTTAAAATTAAATAAAGACCCGTTTTATGATCATGTAGGTTTCCGGCACCTTTGATGAGGCCGGGGTCGCGTCCGACTCGATTCCTGCCGGGGCTACTTAATGATCGGGAAATATAAAAGGACATTTCGAAAGAGATGTCCTTTTTGTATGTAACAAAAAATAAAGCCCCCCACTATTCCTAGCAGAGGGCTTCGCATAAATTTAAGGTATTAGGGTTAGGTAATCGCGTGACGTGTATTAGAACTAGAATTATTTACACTACAAAGGAACATCGTTCCCGCGGTTCCCACAATGAGACCTAGGCCTCATTTTTATACCCAAAATGACTAAGCGCAAAAGTAAGTAAGCTGTTGTTTTCCGTTGACAAATTCAACTTCTTGCTAATATGATACCGGTGGTTTTTAACCGTTTTTTCGGAAATGAAAAGTAAATCCGCGATTTCTTTGGTTTTCTTATTTTGCGCAATCAGTTCTAGAATTTTCAATTCGGCTTGCGTCAGATCCCCTAACTTTTGGCTTTGTTGTGCCACTGTAACTATTTGATCAAAGGCTAGCTCAACCGAAACACGAATTTGATGTTCACTCCAAGGCTTTAAAATATAATTAACCGGATGTGTCTTCCCTGCCATTTCAACAATCTTTCTGTCACTAAAAGCGGTCAAATATATAATGGCTAATTGAGGTTTCAATTGTAAGGCTTGCTTAACAAAATCAATTCCACTCGGACCTTCGCCTATATTTATATCGCAAATGGCTAAGTGTGGATTAAACGAGTCAAGGGCCAATAAAGCCGCATTAAAGTCATGAAACACCTGACAAACATAGCCTAGATTTTCCAGAATCTCCTTAATATCCAATGCCACTATAATCTCATCTTCCAAGATGATTACTCGCTTTTCTTCCATCGTTAAATCATAAAATGTAATAAATGCTTGATGCCTTGGCTTTGATGCAGGGTATAGGTCGCTCCCATTTGCTCACTCAATATGCGAATGAGCCGCATTCCTAAATTTGAATTTTGATTAATCTCCTCGACTAAACCAGGTCCATTATCCTCAATAGTTACAATGACCTGAAGGCCTTTCTGCTGAATATCAATCCGTAATTGACCGGTAGATTCACCTACAAATGCATATTTAAACGCATTGGAAACAATTTCATTAATAATCAATCCTAAGGTACCAATCCGTTCAAACCGCAACTTAATCGAATCCTCGATGTGGAAGTCGATCTGTACAGGATGCATTTCATCTTGCGCATACATTTGCTGTAAATGCTCGACCAACGTGCGCACATAACTATCTAATTGGACAAATTCCATTTCGTCCGATTGAAACAAATTATTATGCACCAACGCAATCGTTTGGATACGATTTTGGAGCGCTAATATCAAATCAACGGATTCCTCATTTTTAGTTCGCCTTTTCTGAAGATTCAACAAACTATAGATCACTTGTAAATTATTCTTCACTCGATGATGCAATTCCTTAAGGAGGACTGCGTTTCGTTCATGCTCCAAATCCAATTGAATTCGATTTTGCGTCAGCAGACCTTTTTGGCGAAAATTAACATAGAGTAGTATTGAGCCAAATAAAATGGTTCCGAGAATTATACTTAACAACTTAATTTTAAAATCTTGTAATTTTGCAGACTCCGAATATACTTCTACCTGATGCAAATTTTTGAGCGACTCCTCCCGATGTTTAACTAGCTCCAATTGACCCAAAAGCAAAATAGACTTATTCCGATTAATGTGTGCATTCACCGTATCCTGGTAGGCATGTAGCGCTTTGTTATAGAAATAAGCAGAATCAAATTGTTTTTTGGCCGAATAATAATCTGCATAAGCACCCAGCATCATTACTTTTACCGGCATGAGGACTTTTTGAGCCATCAAGACGCGGGCATGATCCATGTAATACTTAGCTAATTGCAGTTGCTTATTGTGCAGGTAAGCTCGCGCCAGTAAAATCTCTTTGGCAATTTGATTATCGGGATTATCAATACTAGCTTGGATGTCAAACTTCAACATAGGAATCGCCATGCGATAGTCTCCCATATCCATATTACATTTAGCGATTTGCCCCTTAAACAATCCCTCCCAATAGTGCAATTCTCGGGGCAAATAAACGGCTTTCGCTGCTTGACGAACTTCATCAACTTCCTGGTAACCTTGCGCATATACTTCCCGCGCTTTCTTAAAATTTTTCAAGTCGGCATACAACCTACCCAAACGTTCCAAATAAACTAATCGACTGTAATCTCCACGAGGTGGTATTGGCTGAAACTGCTTAAAATCACGTAAGGCGTCCTCAAAGAGCCCACATTCTCGATAGATTTCCCAAAAGGTCTTGATATAACCCAATTTAATCCGTAAACGCCTAATTGGGATGGCTTTTTCTATTTCGTTTTTGCCTCGGTACTCTTCTTCTAACTTGATGAGGATGTGACGCCAATAGTACGTAGGTACTTGCTTTTGATGTTTAAATAAAAACTCAAAAAATGGCAAGCCATGTGAAAATTTGGCCTGATTATGATAGACCATCGACAACGGAATGGCGGCTTTGACCATCAAATCCAAGTTCTGTTTTTTAACAGCTTGAGACCATTGCGATTCAAGAATTCGCTCTAAATCAGTAACATTACCATTCGAGAAAAAACTACCATCTACACGAAATATTCGATCCCAAGTTTTCCACATGAAATGAGGATTTTGGTAGCGTAGATCACGTTTAAATTTATCTGGATTGAAGGAGTCGTCAGACCATCCTCGAATCGAAACGAGCAGCAACAAATAGAGTAAAACCTTAGTAAGGCTACTTAATTTCATTTGATTTTGATTAGAACTAGGGCCTTTTCAGGACTTAATATCCCCAAGTTAAGACCTTCCAATCAAAAATCAAATGTTAAGTTTATTTAACCTCAAACACCAAAGCCGTCTTCGCAGGAACTTCCAAATTCGCCCCCAAAACTTGCGTCTTGTCACTCAAAACATCAGTTAACTGAGCCCCCGGCTTAATCAATTCCGCATAATTTCCCATGCTGAGTGTCTTCGAGGTGGAATTCTTATTCATCACGACCATCACTTTGCCTTTTTCCGAATGACGGAAATATACATATACCCCATTTTCTGGGCCAAAATGCGTCAATTTCCCATCGTGTATGACAGCATTGTTTTTACGCCAATTCAACAATTTCTTAAAGAAGTCTTGCGTGCTTTTCTCGTCAGCCGTAAATCCACGTTGGGTTACTGCATCTTTGGTATCTCCGGGCCAACCGCCATAAAAATCGCCACGAATTTCGCCATGTTCGTTGCTTTTGGGATTCGACATCAAGATTTCGGTTCCGTAAAAAATTTGCGGAATGCCACGTGTCGTCAACAAATAGGTCATTCCCATTCGGAATAAAGCTTGGTCATGTTTGACCTGTGAATAAAAGCGTGACATGTCATGGTTATCCCCAAACACCACCAAATTATCCGGATTCGCATAAACCAAATCATTCGAAATCACCGAATAAATCTTGTTCAAACCCTTGCCCCAGTCTTGATCATTCTCATTCATTGCCTCCGAAATGGCATTTTGCAACGGAAAATCCATCAAGGCCGGCAACGATGATTTGAAACCATCGCGGTTGATTTTACCTTTTTGCCAATAAGATGTAATGATTGGATTCGATGACCACTCCTCGCCTACCATGTTCAAATTGGGATATTCCGCTAGTACCGCGTCCGACCAGCGTGCCTCGAAATGTTTTTCAGAGTACGGATAGGTATCGATTCGAATACCACCCAGATGGGCATATTCAATCCACCAAATTGTATTCTGAATCAAATAATTCGCCATAAATGGATTCTTTTGATTCAAATCCGGCATGGCAGGAACGAACCAACCTTCGGTCTGCATTTTGGCATCGTACTGTGACACATGGGGATCTTGAACCGTTTCCCTACGGTGTGTTGTCGATACAAATTTGCCATCAAAATTAATCCAATCTTTGAACGGAAAATCCTTCATCCACCAGTGTCCATCGCCACAGTGATTTAAAACGACATCCATTACGAGCTTAATGCCCTTTTGGCCTGCCTTTTCCGCTAATTCCTTGTATTGCGCATTCGTCCCAAAACGCGGGTCGACCAAATAATGGTCCGTGATCGCATAACCATGATAACTTTCTTTCGCCTGATCATTGGCCAAAACCGGCATATTCCAAATCGCCGTAAATCCCATGTCATGGATATAAGGCAAACGGTCAATGATACCTTTTAGGTCACCCCCATGCCGACCGTACATTTCGTTACGCGCGGGATTGGGTTCACGGTAAGTTGGAGCAGCATCGTTGCTCGGGTCGCCATTCGCAAAACGATCGGGTGTGATAAGATAGATGACATCTTTGGTTGAATAGGATGGTCGATTCGCGGAATTCGGTACACGTGAATCGAGTTTATAGTCGATGTGATGAAGGATTTTATCCCCCTTTTGAATGTCAATCGGATATGACCCTGCCAGCGCGTTTTTCGATATTTCACAATCTACGAAAAGGTAGTTTGGACTATCGGCATTATGCACTTTCACAATTTTTAAACCCGGTTTTTTCGAGATAACCTCAGCACCTTTTAAGTCCTTTCCATGGATTAGGAGCTGTAAATTGGGGTTTTTCATGCCCACCCACCAGTTGAGCGGTTCGATACGTAAATCTTGTGCTTGAAGTGCATGTAGGCTAACTGCCGCAAATAGGAATAATATAAGTTTCTTCATGAATATGGAGGGTTTTGTTCAGGATGTCAGGGTCAAGACCCTAACATCCTGTGGGATAAAATTAGCTGAAATGGAGCAAAAAAGCGTTAAAAATGGCCTAAAAATGTGAAAATTATCATGTTTTAGGTAGTTAAACGGACGAAAAAGTGCTTGTTTGCGTAACGCTGCCGGGGTCGCTGACCCCGGCAGCGTTTACCCCCCGGTATCTTGCTTTTCCACGTAGATTTCAAGATATTTGTACTAATTAAAGCCCTAAAACAATTATCCTATGTGTGGAATCGTCGCCTACATCGGCTCTCAAGCCGCTTATCCCATCATTTTAAAAGGTCTTAAGCGTTTAGAATACCGCGGTTACGACAGCGCAGGAATTGCACTTTACGGCAAAAACATCACCAATTTCAAGAAAAAAGGACGCGTTGCTGAGCTAGAATCGTGGACAGATGATATCACCCTGTCAGCGTCAGTGGGGATAGGGCATACACGCTGGGCGACGCACGGCGAACCGTCCGATGTGAATGCACACCCACACAAATCGAACTCGGGAAAATTGACTTTGGTCCATAACGGAATCATCGAAAACTATGCATCCTTAAAGCAAGAGTTGATTCAAAAGGGATATACGTTTGAGAGTGCGACGGATACGGAGGTTTTGGTGAATTTTATTGAGGAAATCCAACGGAGCAACAATTATTCCTTGGAAGAGGCGATGCGCATCGCGTTAAAGCGCGTGGTAGGCGCTTATGTGATTATTGTGATGGAAGAAGGATTCCCAGACCGACTGATCGCGGCGCGCAAAGGAAGTCCTTTGGTGATCGGTGTGGGTGATGGCGAACACTTTTTGGCATCTGATGCCTCGCCGATTATCGAATACACGAAGAAAGTAATTTACGTTAATGATTATGAATTGGCCATTATTTCCCAAGATGAAATCATCTTGAAGAATTTGGGAAATGAGCCGATTACCCCATACATCCAACAATTAGACATGGAATTAGCCCAAATCGAAAAGGGTGGCTATGACCATTTCATGTTGAAGGAAATTTTCGACCAACCAGCCTCATTGACTGACTGTTTACGCGGCCGGTTGGATAGTGAAAACATGACGTTGACCTTGGCTGGCGTTGAACAACATTTATCCGTCTTTTCTCAGGCCAAAAGAATCGTCATCGTAGCCTGCGGAACCAGTTGGCATGCTGGCCTCGTTGCCGAATACATGATTGAGACCCTTTGCCGCATTCCGGTGGAGGTGGAATATGCCTCGGAATTCCGTTACCGCAATCCGGTGATTGGGCCCGGCGATATCATTATTGCGATCTCCCAAAGTGGGGAAACGGCAGATACCTTGGTCGCCATCGAACGCGCGAAGGAACAAGGAGCCTTTATTTTTGGGGTGGTAAATGCCGTAGGATCTTCGATCGCACGTATTTCACACGCGGGTGCCTATACGCATGCCGGACCGGAAATTGGCGTAGCGAGTACAAAAGCCTTTACGGCCCAATTGACCGTTTTAGCCATGATGGCGATGAAAATAGGTAAGGCCAAAGGTACCCTAGCCACAGCCGAATATGATCGTTTGATTGCAGAATTGGCATTGATTCCTGAAAAGGTCAAAACGACTTTGGCGACACATGAAGCCATTAAAGAAGTTGCCAAACATTACGCAGATGCGCGTGATTTCTTATTCTTGGGTCGTGGATACAACTTCCCGGTTGCCTTGGAGGGGGCCTTAAAGTTGAAGGAAATTTCCTACATCCATGCGGAAGGATATCCGGCAGCGGAGATGAAGCATGGTCCGATCGCTTTGGTAGACGAAAACCTGCCGGTCTTGTTCATCGCGACCAAAGATGCGTATTATGAGAAGATTGTGAGTAATATCCAGGAAATCAAGGCCCGGAAAGGTATGGTGATTGCGGTGATTTCAGAGGGGGATTCGCTGATTCGCGATATGGCTGACCATGTGCTGGTTGTGCCGGAGGTGGATGAGTTGTTGGCCCCGCTGATTAGCGTCCTACCTACTCAATTATTGTCTTATTACATTGGGGTATTGCGCGGATTGGATGTGGATAAACCACGTAATTTGGCGAAGTCGGTGACCGTGGAATAGCCCGAACTCGAGTTTAGCATAATATTTCTTAGATCTATCTCTTTTCAAGAACAAAAGTCATAGAATCGGCATCGGCGAATACGTCAACGCCACAAGTACATTTCAGACTCGAAAAATTAAAATCAATACTTCCGCATGCATAGCATTTTTGTGGAAGCTTTGCTCTTCTGTAAAAATTAATACTTTTCAAATTTTGATCAAGAAACATTACTTCTTCTTTTGAGAATAGTGAATCTTCCGAAATCATTTGAGCTTTTGAGGGATCAATAACGATTCCAAGTTCCTTATAATGCATGATGGCTAACAAAATAGTCAAAGCATTCCCTTTCTGTTGACTGCAATACTCTATAGAACCAATTGTTTTTACATTATATCTTCTATGTGAGGTATGTATATCTTCTAAAATGTATAATCCTCCCTCATTTAATCTTTTCACCCCTTCTAATAAAGCTAATGCTTGATGGGCTGGAATATGCGAACCGTCTTCAATAATTAAATCAAAAAAGTCTTGAGAAAAAAAAATATTAACTAAAATCCTATCGCCCTGGTCTAATTGTGAGAAAACAAACCGCTTATCAATTGGCCATACTTTTTGTATTGGTAAAATATCAGCACCATATATCACTGCATTTGGAAATCTTTCAAGTAACCATCTGACAGAATTACCCTTGAATATGCCAATTTCAGCTATCTTTTCAATCTTTTTGTTTTCAAAAAAAGATTCGTAAAAATCCACAAAACCATGCCAAAATGATTTGTCAGACTCGTGCAATAATGTCATAAGGATTTAATTAGATTAATGAATATTACTTTTTAGGAAGACAATATAAAAAACAACCGCTAGCAAATCCTTTTAAGTAGTTCAGAACAAAGCTTAAATCAAAGGTCTTTACTGAAATCATAACCGAAGAAATAAACATTCGTATTAAATACCAAGTAAGGTGTACACCAGAAAGGTTTGAATGATTTTTTAATAATAAAAATGAATTTCTAATAAGGTAGTAAACCGAATTGGATTTTCTACCAAGCTCATTATCAGATCTAACAATAAAAGTTTCATTGGTGGATAAAAGTCGGAAACCTAAATTTTTCAATCGAAAAGATAAATCGACTTCTTCCCAGTAAAGAAAGTATGATTCATTGAAAAGACCCAAGCGGTCAATAAGCATTCGTTTCAATAGCATACATGAACCTGCTAAATAATCGGTTTCAACTGTCGAGTTATTTTTAGCAAGAAGCCATTTCTGAACAAAACCAGTCAAAGAAAAATAATCATACATCAACTTCCCTCCTTCAGCTAATGTTCTCACCATAACACCCGCAATTCCTTCTTGATTTATGACTTTAGACATGACAGCCAAGGTATTAGGCTGAAGTGTAACATCTGGGTTCAAGATTAGAATATCTCCTGCTAAATTTTCATTTTTCAAATAGTCAAAGCCCACATTGTTACCACCAGCATATCCGAGGTTTGAGGGGTTTCGTATCAAATGAAATTCTACTTTATTTAAGCGTGCAATATCTTCACAATTTTTCAACTTCATAAAATCTGATTCACTCGAATTATTATCAATCAAGATAATTCGAAAGGCGGCAAATTCAGATTTATACAAGCTATGAATAAGTTTCAAGCATTGCTCTCCACTATTCCAATTAACAATTAATACATTAATCATCGAATCGTTTCATTAAAGACTCTTCTGATTTTGGTCCAATTGTATTCATTAAATATACGTTGTGCGTTTTCTCTTGTATTTGAGATATCAATTGTGCTAGAAATGACTTCATCTAAGGTTGAGGCAAACAACACTACTGAATTATCAAACCAGCTGGACTGACTAATTTGATCTTGGTTTTTATGGATATATTTAACAAAATCAATAGCCCCACCGTTTTTCATTATCGTCAATAATTGGCAGTTAATGGGGACTATTTTTCCATACTTCCCATCGAGAGTAAGGTCATATGCAACAGAAAGATCAGTTGAAATTAAATAACAACCAAAATACATCGCTTCAATCATAGCAATACTAAAGCCCTCATAATATGAACTAAAGGCGACAATTTTGGCACGTTTATAAAAGTGGTATAATTCTTCCTTATTATCAATATTGCCCGTAAAGTAAACCATTTCCTTGAGCGACGGAATTGCATGACATAAATCATCATAATAGCGTTTAAAATTCGCCTCCACTGGTCCGACAAAATATAATTTATAACCTTGAAGATTCTTAGCAGTGGAGTAGGCTTTCAACAGCAGTTCATGATTTTTTTCAGTTGCGCCAATCCTACCCACAACAACAATTAAATCTTCTTTTTTTATATCCCAATCATAGCCCTTTATTGCATTAATACCATTAGGTATTAGGGAAATAGACGACTTAAATGGGCTGATTTTTTTCAATAAATCGAATGACTTTTGCGTTTCAATGATATACAAATCTATAGATCCCCCTAGGAGTTTCCTAAAAAGTCCTTTCAATTTTTCAATTAAGCCTGATATATGAATAAATCTTTGAACGATAAGGTCATTAAAATCTAGCTTTAATATAATTTTTACTCTAGGTTTAATAGACTTAAGAATTAAGGCAAGAATGTAATTGCTTAATCCACCATGATAAAGCAATAAATAATCCTCTGATTTAATTTTAGATAAAACAAAAAATCGAATGGAAACCATTGGGAGTAATCCCACTTTTTGATTAACAATTTTAATATCTTGGTACGTCTTAGCTATTCGATTACTGGTACTTGTAACAATTAATGCATCGAAGCAGGTTGAACCTTCCGATCCAGAAATAAGCTCCCCAACATCCTTAGACAAATGAACAGTTTGCAAATTATCAAAAACCAAATACAACTTGTTTTTATTCATTATTAGAACGAATTCCTATTTAATTCACTCAAATAAATCTGCTTGATATGTTTAAGCACATCTTCATGTTTGAAATGTTGGATTGCAAAATTTCTCGCATTTACACTTTTTTCACTTAAGCTTTTTCTATCATTTAATGTATTATGAACTAGTGCTGCCAATTCATTCTGTCCAAATTCGAATCCTGTAAATCCAATTGAATAAGTTGATTTTAATCCATAAATATTTCTACAAATTACCGGTCTTCCTGCTGCCTGAGCTTCAAGCACCACATTGGAAAATCCTTCACGATGGGATGGCTGAATCAACATGTCGAAAGAATTAAACAATATGGCTTTATTTGAAATCTCCCCAAGAAACAAAATGTTTTTAGTGCTTGCCAAATGACTTGAAAAAAGTGCCTGAAAATCTTCGTCGTCATCCATTTGCCCTATGAATGTAAGTTTAATCAAACCGACATTCAACAAATCCTTCAATTCAATAATGGCATCAAGCGAACCTTTCTCATGGCAAACCCTCCCCACGACACCCAAGGTTAAAACATCTTTATCAAAATTGGGAAATTCAACAGTTAAGAGACTTTCATCAAAACCGCAAATCGAGCCATGATGAGGAACTATGCATTTGTTTCGAGAAACTACATTTTGGCATATTAAAAATTCCAATTGAGACTTAGAGTCACATAGGGTTAAATCCGAAAGCAAATAGGTAAGTCGGTCGATCCCCTTATAAATCAACAAAGAGAGTCCTACTTTATTCGCCCAAATCTGACCAGTAAACCAATGTATCTGCTTAAAATTTCCAAAAATTTTAAGTATCGAAACTAATAAACCTAGTTTAGGTGTGATTGTAACTACCAAATCACACTTTTCCTTTTTTAGTAAATTATTTAATATACGTAACTCTTTAATTAGCGTTGAACCCTTCCGTCTACTAATTAATTCATAGGTAACAATAATTGGAATAAAAGTTACATCCGCATCGGAATTTGCATGAAATTTCAAAAAATGATCCCACTGATATTGATAGCAAACAAAGCCGATTTTTTTCATCACTATTTCGTTTGATTGGAAATAAAATTAACCTCTGTAAATAATAAAGCTATTTTTTGAGAATAATTTTTAAATCCTAGCATATAAAAAATGTGATATGCCAAAAATCCAAATACATAGGTAAATCGAACCTTTAAATCACTTCGTTTGGTTTTAGCTAATTCAAAAGCCGATATACTTTTACTCAAAATGATATTGTTCGATATCTCCCCGCTTGAAAGGGCTGATTTAATTGAATGGAAAACGTCTTCTCTTTCACAATATGATATCATTCCTCGAAATTGAAAAATAAAATTCACCCATCGAATACTTAATATCTTTCTCAATGTATATATACTACCCGACTGATATTTATGATTTAAAATAGAAGCTGGGCAAATAAAATATCCATGATACGCGCTTGAAGAGCTTATTGTTTTGAAGCACAATTGTTTAGTTCTCGAATATTCATCGTAGGGATCAGAAAATGGCGTAGTACTCTCAATTGTAGTACTAGGCTTCCATTTAATTAATCCCCATTGACTTAAACTACCTAACAAAATGAATTGATAATTGCGTATGCGACAGTATTCTGCCAAAAATACTGGAATTGAAAAATTATTAAGATACATATTTTTCACGTTCTTAATCTCTCCTCCTATATAGATTACTTTATGATTAGGGCCTTGCTCGAGGTATTCGTTAAGCCCTTCCGTTATGCAGGAAATATTCGTAGCATCTAATTCACAAGTGTAGATTAATTTAATATCCTTGTGATTGCTATTTAAAAGAAAACCATAGCATTCTAGCGAAAAACTACCCTTATTTCCTATCAATAAAATCACCTCCTAAATCGAAATTTGATGGTTGGGATCTTGATTGCAAAGAGGGATAAAATCACGAAATCAAGCAAATAATATTTGAGTGTAATATCAAATGGAGATAATAATAAATTTATCAGGAAGTATAATCCAACAGCAAAGTATATCCTATATGTTGCAATATTTTTAAATACTTCCAATTCTAATCTACGAAGCGCAACTCCTAAAAATAGCACAAATACGAGTGAAAATAAACCAAAATAGGAATAATAGAATTGGTAGGTATTGGGGCTAATGCCAAATTTCTGATATACATACGGATCATGATTGTAAATCAACATCGTTTTATCTGTAATTGAATGATTACTACCTAGTGGCATCTTCATTCTATCTGAGTGATTATATATAATTCCAGAAACCAAAGCTAAAGGCAAATCCAACAAGTTATCAAAACGATTTCTTACCTCAATTGTCGCAGGCCATAATAAATCAAACTCTTGCATACCAACTTGAAGCACTAGGCAGCTAATATTTGCATTTCGAAAATCAAAATTTGGTAACTCTTTTAAAACCTTTCCAAAAATCATATAAAAGCCCACGATAAATACCAAAACGATAGAAATCACAGACTTAGAAATATTTTTAATGGATAAAAATTTGATTCTACTAAAGAATGTACATGCTGCTGCTCCAATTAATATTGGAGATACAAGCATCCCCCTTTTACCGAAAATCAAACCAGAACAAATAGCTAAAAGTAGGCCAAGTATTGGATAAATTTTGAAACCAAACTTAAATAAATATAAAATCGATGCGGGTATTAAAACAGATATTGCTACACCAATTAATCTAAATCCATATTCGAGCCCTGGTACAGCTACTGAAATAGCTCCATCAACATCATTAAATCCATAAAATAAATTATTTCCAAAAATCCAATAAAGTAGAATTAGAATAATTAAAAGGATAAAAATCAACTTACGTATAGCTTTCAATAATCTAGAACCATCCAAAGACAAACTATAATTAAGTTGTATGTTTCTGAATTTTTTCTTGGTAAACAAGGTATGGCCCAACTGAAATAATATTAAGGAAATCGCGCCGATAATTGTCCCATAGTTGTAAAGCTTTTCATCCCAATGATATAAATCTAAATTTATGTTACAATTTGGCGTATTTATAGGCCTGAAAAAAGTAAAAAACCAACCCGAAACAATAAAAAAATCAAGAATACTGAAATAATTAAACCTAATATAACTAACTAATAGCAATATCATTGAAAAGATCCAAAGTCCAGAAAGAAAAATATTAATTGTCAATTGAATTTAATTAAGTAGGCCTAATCCCTTTATTAACCAACCTAAGTTGAGTAAAAATATCAGTAACTGAGAAATCGTGATTGCATAAATTAAGTAAGAATAATCAAGCTCTAATGTATAAATTAAAAGCATAGCTAATAAGAAAAAGACTGCCATAACAGAATATGAAAATGAAAGACTTTTATCTAATTTCAATGATACCAAAAATGGGAAAACAACAGTGTTTAAACATGTAATTATTGTATAAAAACCTACTGCTTTAAAGATAAATACAATGTCCAAAAAATCATTTTGTATAAAATATAATATCAGATTTTCCATAAAAAAATAAAATATCAGATATCCACCAATTAATAACACAGAGGTAAATGTTATTAAATTGACTAGGTAATCTTTAAAAATAGATTTTTCCTTTTTAAATACGAGAACTGAGAGGTTTGGTAATATGGTTTGTGATATCGAAAGAAAAACAACTGAAATAACATTTGAAATTCTTTCTGCTAAACTAAAATAACCCAATATAGATTTACTTGAAATGATACCCAAAATTAAGGTTGGTCCATAGACTAAAACACTCCCAGAAAGATTGGCAGAAAAAATATAATACCCATCTTTCAGGGAACTAAGGATTAACTCTATTGATGGTTTAGCCCAGTATAATAGATACTTCTTGAAAAGAATTAAGCCTAATATTAAAGATGTAAAAAAAGATGCAAATGAATAAATTAAAGGCCAATAAAGATAATCATCTGCATTTTTTATTAATAAAAATAGACATACTAATACAATAACTTTAAAAGATAGATTAACTTTTGTTAGTAGTTTCGTTTCTTGAAGACCTAAAAAAAAATAATTAAGGTTTAAGGCCTGACCAATTAATTGACCCAAAGAAAGTATCAGCACTTGTTTATAATCCTTTAGATTTGTTTCAAAATATAAAAAAACAAGTATGCCAATAATTGACATAATACAAAGTATTAATTTTACAATTATTGTAGAAATAGCTATTTCACCTAGCTTTCGTCTATCATGTTTATTGATAGCAACAACCCTAACCATACTTGTGACAAATCCAAACTCAATAACAAATGACAATAGCCCAATCATTGCAGTTGAGAAAGAGATAAAAGCAAACTTTTCTGCACCAATTACACTAAAAACATAAGTTAATGATATTGCCGGGGCTAATAGGTTTAATCCATTATTAACAAACAATTGCCAAAAATTCTCCTTTAAGGAATGTCCTTTCAGTTGACCTATAAAGTGATTGAATTTTAGATTAACAAACTTCACTTTAAATATTGTAATAGTAAAAATCTCATTGCTAAATACATATTCAACTTTGATGGCTCATAGATTGATTTCTTCTTAAAAACCTCCCCCATGCCATTAAAATTCGAATTTATCTTACATGCGTCTTGAAGCGACTTATAAAATCCTATGTTTGAACTTTTCAATAAAATGATTAATCGAGCATTATAATATTCGGATGCCTTATTTGGCCATGCGACGAAATTAGTAATATCACTTTCACGGGGTAATAAACCAAAATCAAAAGCACATAATGCCTCTCTTAGATCATCAGGCGTCAATGTAAAATATTCTACTTTTGAATATGGATATGTATTCTTTAATAGTTCGATATTTGACCCGCTAGTAAACAAAAAAGCCCTTCCATTAAAACCCTCAAAAAATCGCATCACATCATCAATACATTGCCATTTTGAAACACCTCCGGAAAAGACCGCCACTTGATCAAATTCTCCAATTGAATAAATATCTCTCCACTTTTTTCTGTTTGCCACATATCTGTCTTCATCGAACGTTTCAATTAAACCGCATGGAACAAGGCTAAAGATAGCCTTCGTTGGACCATATTTATTTCTCAAATGCGATTCACAATTTTCTGATACAATTTCTATAATATCTACTTGTTGGTAAATATTCCTTTCCAGAAAAAAGAAAATACGATAAATTATTTGAGCAAGAATCCCTCTCCCTTGATTTTGATATTCAATAATCTCCTCCAATGCACCTTGATAATCTAAAGACTTTTTTATGCCTTTAGAGTTGATCAAAAAAAAGAATAGGTAACTCAAAAGGCCTGAAAAAACAACTACGTCCGGCTTTAACGCCTTGATCATTTTATTGATCGAAAGTATATTTAAAATTCCTTGAATTATGGAATAACTACCTAAAATTGAAAATTCTATTTTTGAATTTGACCTACGAATTAAACCTCGAAAAATTAAATATTTCGTTTCCCACTTAAGAGCTTTTAAAGCTAAATCTTTGTTTTGCATGAGGTTTTTCTCCCCCCCATCCAAAAACAAATCTCTACTTGTTATGATTAAAACTTTACTCATGTAGTCCTAAAGAGCATTTACCTGGCTAAATACCACGAATATAATCCCTCCAAAATTCTTTCACATGCTTTCCCATCTCCATAAGGATTGGATGCCTGACTCATTTTTTTGTATATGATTTGGTCGAAAATTAATTCATCTATACTCGCCGTTATTTTACCAACATCCGTCCCAACTAGTTTAACCGTTCCGGATTCAACAGCTTCAGGCCTTTCAGTTGTATCCCGCATCACTAAAACTGGTTTCCCAAGCGCTGGTGCTTCTTCTTGAACACCACCAGAATCAGTTAAAATCAAATAGGATTTTCCCATTAAATATACAAATGGTAAATATCCCAAAGGAGCAACCAAATGAACATTTTCTATGCCTGACAAGATTCGATTAACTGGACCAGACACATTCGGATTCAGATGGACGGGATAAATAAAATCATAATTACTATGTTTTTGGGCAGCAATCGAAATCGCCTCACATATTCTTTCAAAGCCATCCCCAAAACTTTCTCGACGATGACCTGTAATTAATACAAATGGTCTATCTGGACGATAAAATGGAAGAGAAAAAAGAATTTCTTTCTCCAAATTTGCATCTTCCTCAATCATTGAATTAACATGAAGCAATGAATCAATCACCGTGTTTCCTGTTACTTTGATTGAATCTTCGAAATAACCCTCAGCAATTAAATTTGCCCTAGATGACATAGTAGGTGCAAAATGCAAAGAAGACAATACAGCTGTGATTTTGCGGTTGGCTTCTTCTGGCCATGGAGAATATAAATTACCTGTTCGTAGTCCAGCTTCAACATGAGCAACAGGAATTGCATGATAATATGCGGCTAAGCTTGCTGCTAATGTGGACGAAGTGTCACCGTGAACAAGAATCATATCAGGTTTGTATCCCTGAAATAGTTTTTTCAATTCTTGTAGAATTTTGCTTGTAATATCGGTCAAATCCTGACCTGGTTGCATGATATTCAAATCAAAATCAGGTGATATCCTAAACAAATTTAATACTTGGTCCAACATCTCCCTATGCTGCCCAGTAACACATATCTTTAAATCAAACCTAGCATCTGACTTAAACTTTAGTGCCAAAGTTGCCATTTTAACAGCCTCAGGGCGAGTTCCAAATATCAACAGTACTTTCATCCTATACTTATTAAACTTACAGATTTTACAGCAAAACGATAATTCAAATCATTCCATCATTTTCATCCACTTCCCTCCCCCCGCAATCACCCCCTCCGAAAACTCCTCTCTCCCAAACACCCCCACACGCACCTTCTTCTGAATCAATGGCTCCACCTTCTCAATCAACTGATATAAATACGGCCGGTCCACATTCCCCACAAGCACCAAATCCACAAAAGGTGAATTCTTCCCTTCCGCCAGCTCACCCGTCAAATACACCTGGTCCACATTCCCCAATTTCTTAATAATCTGATCCACAATCTGATCCAAACCCACAAACTGTAGAATAATCCCCCGTAAGGTTTGAAACATCGGATGCGCCTGATTCACCACATAATGCTTCACTTTGGCATTCTCCTCCTCCACCTGCACCCGAATCAAATGCATCTCCTGCAACTTATTCAACTCCAAACGCACCGTATTGCTACTCACCCCCAAATCCCGCTCCAACCCCCGCAAGTAAACCTTACTCACCGGATTCAATAACAATTTGGTTAGCAAAGCTACCCGAATCTTCCCCGAAAACAACTGATCTAATACCAAAACTCGATTGCCTGAGACGGCTTCGCCCACTTGAGTCACATGAACCCATGGCGGACTGATACAATATTGAGTAACAAATTTACCATTTATTGGCCATGTTACAAGTTTTTCATCAAGCAATTATCCATCGGTTGCCTATTTGTCTGTACCTTGCAGGCATGAAAATGGAACAGAAATTCAGCCTCAGCCTTGGCATCGCTATCGCCGCGCTATTTTTCTACCAAATTTACCGTGTCAGCATCAACACACCCTTCCTAGATGATGTTAACTACATCGATTTTGTGTATCACCTCGCACAACCGCATCAAAGCCTAAGCGAATACCTCACAAAGCTTTTCATGGTCGACAACAACCACATGGCTGTTGTGCCCAAATTAGGCCTAAGCCTCCAATACCTCTTATTTCACGACATCAACTTTAAACGTATCCTGCTCATCAGCGCAACCCAAATCATCCTGATCGGTATGTGGTTCTTCTGGCAATTTAAACATAGCCAAAAACCTTTTTGGATGGCATTACCGCTTATGTTTTGTTGGTTCCAACCGCAATATTATGAAATTGCAAATTGGGCGATGACCGGAATCCAACAAAGCTCAGTCATCTTATGTAGCTTATTAGCACTCGAGTTTATCGAAAAACCAGGAAAAAGCAATTTCATTCTAGCTAATCTTTTCGCAACATTCGCTTTTTATTCTTTCGGAAGTGGAGTCCTCGCATTCCTTGGTATAGGGTACTACTTATTAGTCAATCACCGTTACCGCGAAATACTTTGGTCCATACCAATTCCCCTCATCCTATTGAGTTCATATTTCTACATGAAACAAATAGGTAGCGTCGCAAATACGTCAGCTATTCAAATCACGCAAGCCATTCCCTTTTTCCTAAATCTAATGGGTACCATGGCGATGGTCATTTCATCGAATGCCTCAGAGGCGGCATGGATGCTCGGTTCGATCATGCTCGCATTAACGATTTGGGGACTTTTAAAAATAAATTACCAGTCTAAAATTGCCGTATTTTTACTGATGCTGGTTGCCAACTGCCTTCTCATTGTCTGTAGCAGAGAGGGCCTCGGGATCCATATGGTTAGTCGATTTGCCACCTTGAGCCCGCTCATAGGAATGTGCTTATATCTCCTCTTCCTGCCTAAAATAACACGAAAAATTTCAACCATCGTGCTTATTCTTGCAGGTGCTTTTTGGGTGGGATCTTATGCACAATACTTACCCGTGATGTACCAACAAAAGCATCAAGCCAGCGCTGAAGCTACGAATTGGTCACGTAATCGAACATGGATGTACGCTACAGCACAATTCCAACTATTTGCCTCAGGAGTTCTGATACCCAGTTTTGACCAAAAAATCTGGCAAAGTGAAAATTCGATAATCTCAGACCAACAATTTTCAAAATGTTTACAAGCACCAAACATTTCACTGCAAATTCAACATGACAATCAGGTCCTTCATATTAGAAATTTTCCATTTAAAACAGACTTGAATTGCCCCTATTATTTCATTTTTATACAGGATTCGAAAGCCTATGTCAAAAACATTGAATTCAAGCCAAATAGCAAGAAAAATATACTATTCCGCGGAGAATGGCTGATGCAGGAAGGCACTGCGAACCTTCAAAACGCGCAGCTTCCAACAGGAAACTACCAGGTATTTTTATACGATGCATCGAAGCAAACTTATTGGAATACCCAGCAAACTTTTAACCGATGAAATAAAACAAAATGCAGACTGTCAGGTTACAAACATATGTCAAACCCTATCGTCAGCATTAAACAGCTCTCCAAGCATTTTGGAAATTTTCATGCCGTTCAAGATGTCAACATTACCGTTAACTCCGGTGATGTATATGGCTTCCTAGGCCCCAATGGAGCCGGAAAAAGTACCACCATGCGATGCATGCTTTCACTGATTCAAGCGGATCAAGGATCCATCGAACTGTTTGGTAAATCGATCAATCATCATCGGAGCGAAATCCTATCGCAAGTTGGCTGTTTAATCGAAAAGCCCGACTTCTACAAATACCTCAGCGCATTCCAAAACCTGCAAATCTTCTCACGCATCTCAGGAAAACCTTCTTCCAAAAAAGAAATTCTTGATATGTTGGAGTTTGTAGGCTTACAGGGTCGAGAAAAAGATCATGTCAGCGGCTTTTCCCATGGCATGCGCCAGCGGCTTGGCATTGCCCAAACCCTACTTCATCAACCAGAATTAATAGTTCTAGACGAACCTACCACGGGTTTGGATCCTCAGGGAATTATCGAAATGCGAAATTTAATTTTGCGCCTGAAAAATGAGCAGAAAAAAACGATCATTTTGTCCTCCCACAATCTGAGCGAAGTAGAATTGATTTGCAATCGGATGGTCATCATTCACAAAGGGAAAAGCATCGTTGAAGGGGAAGTACATGCCTTGCTAAACGAGGAGGAACAAATCATTCGCTTGCAAACCTCTTCAGATTCCATGGTGGCATTACTGGCTTTTTTACAAAACCATGGCACTGCCCATCAGATCAATGACAATTCCGTTGAGATGAACATTTCGAAGGAGAATATTCCTCAACTAAACGCCCAACTCGTTCATGCGGGAATTCCGATTTTTGCCATTGAGGCAAAACGCAAATTAGAAGACTACTTCATTAATTTACTCGCCTCATGATATTTCTTTACAGCACATTCAACGAACTAATCAAAATAGCGCTAAAACCACGCAGCTATTTGGGGCTAGCTGCCATCACCGGCCTAGTAGGCATTATTCTATTCGCCCTGAAAGCGGATGGAATGTCCATGATATCATTCGTCACGGCTTCATTCGAACAAACCTTGCGCTTTGAGGGAGAAGTACTCAATGGAAATTTAGTTGCTTTTATTATTTTACAAATGTTGATCGTGCATATCCCTTTACTTGTCGCTCTCGTCACAGGTGACTTGATTTCCGGAGAAGCCGCGATGGGCACGTTACGTATGTTGGCAACGAAACCCATATCGCGCAGGCAATTATTGGGTTCCAAATTCTTAGCTGGAGGAATCTATACCTTATTGATCGTCATTTGGCTTGGCGTTCTCGCTGTTGTCGTAGGTCGCTGGCTTTTTGGCCCGGGAGATTTAATGGTACTGAATTCGGATGGGCTCGTTATTTTGCAGGAAAATGATGTCCTGTGGCGCTATGCGGGCGCATTTTGTGTGGCCTTTTTCGCCTTATTAACGATTAGTAATCTTTCAATTTGTTTATCCTGTTTCTCCGATAATTCGATTGGTCCGATTGTATCAACGATGGCAATTATTCTTCTATTCACGATTATTGGTACACTAGACGTTCCGGTTTTTGATCCGATACGACCCTACTTATTTACGACACACATGGCTTCTTGGCGTTCCTTTTTTGAGGACCCTTTACCTTGGGATTCCATTCGAAATTCCTTGATTATTTTGACATTACACCATGTCTTATTTGTGTCTATTGCCCTATTTGCTTTTAACCGAAAAGATATCACCGTCTAATGAAGTACGCACTCTTACTCCTTTTTTCTTTTACGCTGAACGCCCAAAAACCTGAAATCACGTTTAAACGGTTGGTTCAAAAATTCAACCAAGTCAAAAGCTATGACGTCGTTGCCACCATTAAACCTACTATACCCTTAATTCGAATTTTACCGGTGAAGGCCAACATCCATTTTGGCTACCCAAACACGTTCCAAGTGAAATCGGCAGGTATTTCCATTCTTCCCAAAAACGGATTTTCCGAGCTACCCATTTTATTTAGTAGGCCTAATGATTTCACTCCCATCGCTTCCGGAACGGAAAACAACCTGGAAATAATCACCCTGCTGCCGAATCAGAATGACTCAAACATTATACTAGCAAAAATATGGGTTGATGCAGGTGAATTACTCGTCATGAAATCACAGATAACCAGTCGGAGCAACGGAACCATCACCTGTGAATTTGATTACAATCAGGAAAAAACTTGGGGACTTCCGTCGCACATGAAATTTGTGATGGATGTCAATAAGTTTAAAATTCCCAAAGGTTTAGCGACGGATATTAACCGGACAAATCGCCCAGTGGAAACGGAAGGAAAATCCAAAAAGGGGAGCATTGATGTGTATTTTAATAAATACAACGTGAATTAAATTGGACAATTCGTCTAGCTTTTATTAACTTGTTGCTTGTTTGGTCCAAACTAGCAATGCTATGCAATCAATGAATTTACCCTGGGTAGAAAGCCCATTCTTCCAGCAAATACTTCAATCCAAAAAATTAAGTGCCGCAGATGCTGCCTTAGCAACGGAGTATCATGAAAAAGGATATGTTGTTGTAAAAAATGTTTTCAGTGAGGAATTGATTGATCAAATCATTCACGACATGAAGGAAAAAGGGTTTAACCCGGACTATCCTATCGAATCGTTTCGCAATGATATTCGAATTCAAGATCTTTGGCAATATTCAACTCCCGTTCAACAAATGGCGGCGCATCCGGAAATTATCAAAACCTTGGAAATGCTTTATGACCGTGAGGTGATTCCTTTCCAAACCTTAAACTTTAAAGTAGGTTCACAACAAAAAGCGCATTCGGATACGATGCATTTTAGTTCCTTGCCGGCACGCTATATGTGTGGGGTTTGGGTGGCATTAGAAGACATTACAGAAGATAATGGACCCTTATTTTATTACCCAGGCTCACATCGCACGCCCGAATACAATTTTAGTCATTTCAAAAATACCGTCGAAGATACGACCTACGATAATTACCCGGAATATGAAACGTTCATGGAGAATTTAATGGACGCTTCTCCCTTCCAAAAGACTAAATTTTTGGCCAAAAAAGGAGATGCTTTGATTTGGTCTTCCAATATTATTCACGGAGGAAGTGAGGTAAATGACCCTAATTCAACGCGGTTCTCACAAGTAACGCACTACTATTTCAAGGATTGTGTTTATTACACGCCCATGCTTTCGAACATGGTTACGAATGAACTATATATTCGTCGTTTCTTGACAAATATTCGAACTGGAGAAGCAGTCAAAAATTCATGGAATGGTTTACAAACGAAATTGATGCGTACCCGAAATCAATTGTATCACATCAATAACCATTTGAATCTGAACAAATATTTGCGCTGGATTGCAGCCAAATTAAACTAAGTATTTCTTTGGCAAAGCTTCTCGCTTTGCCAAAGGTTGAGAAGCGGAACGCTTCAATTCCCGAGGTGGAAATCTGGAATTATGCAATCTACATGTTTATATCCCTTAACCAGAGGAATTCATGCCAATAGATATTATCATTAAAATCATCCCTTAAACTCATTCCGATGTACGTAGATGAGATTTGCGATTTTTGTATGGCCATGCCATTTGTGGAAGAAACGCAACCCTTTGGTCCTGATCACATTGTTTATAAAGTACATGGCAAAATGTTTCTGCTCGTAGGTATCGAAGAATCGCCTATACGATTTAACGTCAAATGTGACCCGGAACGTGCCATACAGCTTCGAGAAGAATTCCCGCATGCTGTATTACCTGGCTATCACATGAACAAAAAACATTGGAACACGATTGTGATGGGCGAGGGACTTAGTCGGGCCCAATGCGAGGAAATGATCCGGCATTCATATGCCTTGGTGGCGAAATAACAATAATTTATAACCCCAGACTTTAGTCTGGGGCTCTACAGGTTTTAACCTAGGGTTTTAGGATATACGCCACCAGCCTTCGGCTGTTCCCTAGCTAAAGCCTAGGGTTATCAGATTTCTGATAATTTTTCTCTCCTCCCTTGAAACCCTTGCAATTTTGCCCCCACCGCGCTAGCTTTGGCAAACCTCAAAGGATTGCCAAAGCTAAGACCTTCAATATGAAAAAAATTATCCTATTTCTGCTTTTCCCTATCATCAGTTTCGCACAAAACACGAACTGGGAATTAAGCGGATTCAAAAAGGTCGACACAGAAAATCCCATCATGAAACCAGATGTACGGGCGACCTTCTACTGCCCGATACAAAAGAAAATAGTAGGTTGGGAAAATAAAAATGTGCTAAACCCTACCGCTTTAGTCTACCAAGGCAAAATCCATTTACTCTATCGCGCCCAAGATTCCTTGGGTACCTCGCGCATTGGGATGGCGATTTCAGATGACGGAATTCACTTTATCAAACAAGCAAAACCTATTTTGGCACCTGCGGAGGATGCATTTAAGGCTTACGAATGGCCCGGTGGCATTGAAGATCCCCGAGTTATTGAGACAGAAGATGGCCAATTTTTACTCACCTACACGTCCTATGATGGGAAAACTGCCCGACTTTGTTCTGCAATTTCGAAAGACTTGCAACATTGGAAAAAATTAGGACCTATGCTCGCAAGTCCCAAATACATTAATATGTGGTCCAAATCAGGTGCCATTGTGGGAAAAGAAACAAACAGTCGGGTCATCGCCCAAAAAATCGATGGTTATTATTGGATGTATTTTGGCGACACCGATTTGTTCATGGCCAAATCCAGCGATTTACGGCATTGGGAGGTCTGCGAAAATGCAGAAAATCAAGTCAAAATTTCTGTATTGCAGCCTCGAAGCGGCTATTTCGATTCCCGACTCGTCGAACCAGGTCCATACGCACTCATCCGTCCGGAAGGAATTCTATTAATCTATAACAGTAGCAATGCTGCGAATTTTAATGACCCTAAATTCCCTAAATTTACCTACTCAGCAGGACAAGCACTTTTTGATGCGAATAAGCCCTACCGACTGATCAACCGGAGTAAAGAGGCTTTTATTTGGCCCGACAAAGATTATGAACGCGTGGGGGAAGTCAACGATGTTTGTTTCGTGGAAGGCCTTGTGCATTTCAAAGGCAAATGGTTCATGTATTACGGCACGGCTGATTCTAAAATCGCGGTAGCTATTGGACGTTAGGCGTTTGGCATATTTATAGCCCCAGGTTTTAACCTGCGGTTTAGGATATACGCCTTCAGCTTTCGGCTATTCCCCAGGCTAATGCCTGGGGTTATCAGAGTTCTGATAATTTCTTTCCTCTGCTCAATTACCGCTTGCATATCCACTCCCACAACCCTAGCTTTGCCAAACCTTGGAGGATTGGCAAAGCTAAGGGAGAAAAAAACATGATATCAGGCATACACCACATCGCAATTATTTGCTCTAACTACGAAGTTTCCAAACATTTCTACACAGAAAAGCTAGGCTTCAAAATCATCCGCGAAGTTTATCGCGAAGCACGCGACTCCTATAAATTAGACTTGGAGGTCAATGGTTTATATCAGATCGAACTCTTTTCGTTTCCGAATCCACCTACTAGAACATCTCGACCCGAAGCCGTGGGACTTCGCCATTTGGCATTTTCAGTCAACGATTTAGACGCGATGGTCGGGGAATTAAATCGGCAAAATATTGCATCCGAACCCATCCGAATCGATGAATTTACGGGAAAACGCTTTACTTTTATAGCAGATCCCGATGATCTACCCATTGAATTTTACGAGAAATGAATCGAATCGATAAGAAACCCCTTGCAGATTTAGGCTATGGCTTTGTCACTTCCGAATTCCTACAGGCGGGTACGAATGAATACCTATACCGCAATTCAACGATACAAACAGCTGACTATCGCCAACTGACCTCGCGCGAAATCAGCATCATGGAGGCGAATCTTAATGAAGCAGAAAACTGGAAAGATATCTGGGTCAAAGACGGATTCAACCCTTACCTCGTCAAAAATTGTCGCTTTTTTGGATTGATCCGCATCGGAATCTTGGAATCTTGCTACCTCGAATTCAAAAACCTACGCATGCCCGTAGGATTATACAACTCGACCATTATTTCGAGTGATTTTGGGGACAATGTAGCTATTGACCGTGTCAATCTCCTCTCCCATTTTCAAATCGGGAATGAGGTCATGATCCTGCAAGTCAATGAATTAGCTACCACCCCGACAGCCAAATTTGGGAATGGAATCGTGAAAGATGGTGAAGCAGAACGCATTCGAATTTGGTTAGAATTAGGAAACGAAAATGGCGGCCGGAAGGTCATTCCGTTCATCGGCATGCGACCGGCAGATGCTTATCTATGGACGCAGGATCGCGATGATAAATCACTGCAACAAGGATATTTTAACCTGACCCAACAAGAATTTTCGACACACCGCGGCTATTATGGCCAAATCGGGGATCGTACCGTTATTAAAAATACAGGCATCATTAAAGATGTCAACATGGGTTCGGACACCTACATCAAGGGTGCGAACAAATTGAAAAACCTGACTATCATTTCCTATCCGCATGCCTCTACACAAATAGGCGAGGGTTGTGAAATCGTGAATGGAATTATCCATGAGGGCTGTCGGATATTTTATGGCGTCAAAGCCGTTCGTTTTATTTTGGCAGCGCATAGTCAATTGAAATATGGAGCGCGTTTGATCAACTCCTTTTTGGGTAGTAATTCGACCATTTCATGTTGCGAAGTTTTGAATGCCCTGATTTTTCCGGCGCACGAACAACATCACAACAATTCCTTTTTGTGTGCGGCGATGATACAAGGCCAAAGTAATATGGCTGCCGGTGCGACGCTCGGATCGAATCATAATTCCCGTGGTGCCGATGGCGAGTTACAAGCAGGAAGAGGATTTTGGCCAGGTCTATCTGTGGCACTCAAACATAATTCGAAGTTTGCGGCCTTCAATTTGATCTCCAAGGGAAATTATCCGGCCGAAATTCATAATCCCATTCCCTTTTCCCTATTAGGAAACGATGACGAATCTGGTGGATTATTGATTATAGCTGGTTATTGGTTCCAATACAACATGTATGCCATCGCACGAAATGCATGGAAATTTGCGGCACGTGACCAACGTGTAGAGAAAAACATGTTGTTGGAATTCGATTATTTGGCACCGGATACCGTCAGCGAAATGTTGAAGGCTCGCGAATTATTCTGCCAGTGGGTCGGCGATGCGCTTGAAAAAGACAGCCAAGCCGGGAAGGCATGGTTGGAAAACCCAGCGAATGCACAAAACAATTTAGCCGTTTGGGCAACCGGAATCGAGAACTCGAAACGCAAAACGCGTGTAGCTAAAATTCACCGCGCATATCAGATTTTTGGGGATTTATTGCAATACCATGCTGCCAAAGAATGGGTAGCGACGTGCCAACGAAATCCTACGCAAAAGCCGATTGAACTTTTGAACAAAACCTTAGCTAATGCCACAGCCATTCAAACTTGGGATAATCTGGGAGGCCAATTGATTCCTTCGGGTGCAGTTGCCGACTTGAAAAATAAGATAAAATCAGGCAGCATCAAGGCCTGGTCGGAGGTACACGAGTTCTACGAAAAACAGGCTGTATTATATCCAGACCAAAAATTTGAAAATGCATTGAATGGCTTATTAAAAGTAAATCCAAACGCCATCGAAAACATTCCAGCTTGGCTAAACAAGGCCGTTGAAACCTCACGTTTCTTGACCGAGGGCATCGAAAAATCCCGTGCCAAAGATTACCAAGACCCATTCCGTTTAGCGATGTTCGGTAATGCCCAAGAACTTGAAGCGGTGATTGGGGATTTGAATGATAACGAGTTCATCCAGCAGTCGAAGGTGAATCAACAGTTTTTTGAGGAGAAGATTCAGGGGCTGGTGTAGCTCCTTTGGCAAACCTAAAAGATTTTAACCCCAGACTTTAGTCTGGGGATTTAGGATCGCACCTCTCAGCCTGCGGCTGTTCCCTAGGCTTCAGCCTAGGGTTATTTATAACCCCAGACTTTAGTCTGGGGATTCCCAAGCATCGCCTAGGGCCTAAAACTTTGGCAATGCTTAAAGCTTTGCCAAAGAAAAAATCTTAGGGTTTATTCGAGTCCACTTTCAATCTTTCCTCACGATTCGAAATCTCCCAAGCCATGTAAAATACTAAACGGCCCACTTTCTGTACTTGGTCAAATTCGATCTTCTCCACATCATCGCCCGGTTGGTGATAATCTTCATGCACACCATTGAAGAAGAATGCTACGGGAATACCGTGTTTGGCAAAATTATAGTGGTCAGAACGGTAGTAGAAACGGTTCGGATCATTTGGATCGTTGAATCGGAAATCCAAGTCTAATCCCACATGCTTCTTGTTTTGCTCCACCAACACCTCGCGCAATGAAGAAGATAATTTGTCGGAACCAATCTCATATATATAATCCGGCTTGCCCATGTGCTCCTCATCATAGCGACCCGTCATGTCGGTATTGATATCACAAACGGTATTCGCCAAAGGAAACAAGGGATGGTTTGAATACCACTCAGAGCCCAAGAGGCCTTTTTCTTCGCCAGTTACCGTCATAAACAAAATACTCCGACGAGGTCTTTTTCCTTCTGCGGCAGCCTTACCAAACGCCTCCGCTAATTCCATCACCGTTACCGTACCCGAACCATCATCATTCGCTCCGTTATTAATCTTTCCATCAAACGAAATACCAATGTGATCATAATGCGCAGTCAAAATCACAACTTCATCTTTCTTGTCTGTCCCTTCCAAATAACCCACAACATTATACGTATCGACAGGTTTCTCCGTACGTTCGATCGTCAAACTAATTGGCGATGCTTTAAATTTAGCCGGTACTGATTTTTTTTCAGCAGCAACGGAAGCTTTATAGGCCAACAAATCAGCTTCGGTCGTACCTAAAATTTCAGCCGCCATCGCAGATGAAATCAATAAAACAGGTGCTTCATTCGGAGAAGCCGCAACATCAGCAAAAACCATACGTTCATTTCCAAAACGCTGCATCATTACTTGGCGCTGGCGTAATTGATTTCCAAAATCTTTCTCCGACTTATCTGAAATCAAAATCAAGCCCTTCGCGCCCAAGGCCTGCGAACGCTTTAATTTCTCTTTCCAGCCATCACCTTTTCCAAAAACCGAAGGATCCTTGGTACCTGATAACACGTAATTTCCTTGCGCATCTTTGGCCTCTCCTTCGAACGCCAATACATATTTTCCTTTCGCAGCTAATTTGTCGTAATCTGCAAATCCAGCTTGTTGGACCCCGTATCCCGCAAACACCACAGGCAATTTTGAATTAGCAACAACGGGTGCCAAAGCATTCGCCATAAATTGGCCTAAATAATCATAGGATTTCCCTTTGATCGACAAGGCAACTTTCGTCCAAGAACGATTCACTAAATCTACTTTTTGAAAATAGGAACCATGCACAGGTGCTAAGCCCGATTTCTTAAAATGGTCCGCGATGTAATTTGCTGCCACTTTCTGCTCCACAGAACCGGTGTTTCGACCTTTCAAGCTATCAGAAGCAATAAAAGTGAGGTGTTTTTTCAAATCCTCCGCCTTAATCGTATAGGCATACGGGACGGGATTTGATTGAGCCAAAGCTCCAAAAGGAATAATTTTAGCAAGTAAAACCAGTGCTAAAACATAGATTGTTGATTTTTTCATGAAGTAAAACAAATTTAAAGAAAGCGAAGTTAAGGAATCAAAAATAAATCGCTAAAAAAAGCTTACTTTTGTGGCGATTTTTCAATCCAAATTCACACGAATTTTATGACCCCAAATTTCAAATACCGGGAAGATTTTTCATTGCGTCATAACAATGTTGAACCTGCCGACGTATCCGCCATGTTGAAGGAAATCGGCGTAGCTGATTTAAATACACTCATCAATCAAACTGTACCTGAAAAAATTCGTTTGGCACAAGGCCTTCGCCTACCTGCACCGAAAACGGAATTTGAATTCCTGCGTGATTTCAAACAAGTAATGGGTCAAAACAAAATCTTCAAAAGCCATATCGGTTTAGGGTATTTTGATACGTTCACACCGAATGTGATTTTACGTAATATTTTGGAAAATCCATCTTGGTACACGGCCTACACGCCTTACCAAGCTGAAATCGCGCAAGGTCGTTTGGAAATGTTATTGAACTACCAAACGATGATCATCGACCTTACAGGCATGGAATTAGCGAACGCGTCCCTTTTAGATGAGGGAACGGCAGCGGCTGAAGCCATGACGATGTTATATGGCCAACGTCCTGCAGAGCGTGCAAACGCAGAAACACTTTTCGTTTCTTCCCTTTGCTTGCCACAAACCATCGATCTATTGATGACGCGCGCAGAGCCGATCGGTATCGAAATCGAAGTAGGTGATCATACCAAAATCGACTTAACAGATCCGAAATATTACGGAATCGTCTTACAATATCCGGCAGCAAACGGTGAAATATTTGATTACGCAGCATTTGTTGGCGCAGCCAAAGAACAAAACCTACAAATCGTTGTGGCGGCTGATTTATTAGCCTTGACGTTGTTAACGCCTCCAGGTGAATGGGGTGCGGATGTCGTGGTAGGAAGTTCGCAACGTTTTGGTGTACCGATGGGATTCGGTGGACCACACGCAGCTTTCTTTGCAACGAAAGAAAAATACAAGCGTAGCATCCCCGGTCGTATCATCGGGGTATCGGTTGATGCTGAAGGAAACCGTGCTTTACGTATGGCGCTTCAAACACGCGAGCAACATATTCGTCGAGAAAAAGCAACGTCCAACATCTGTACGGCACAAGTATTGTTATCGATCATGGCTGCGGCATATGCGATCTACCACGGACCCGAAGGCTTGAAAAAAATCGCCTCACGCGTGTACGGACTCACAGAATTATTGGCCGCTGGTTTGAAAAAACTGGGTTATAGCTTAGAAAACACACAACACTTTGACACCTTAACGGTTCTTACGGGTTCTCAAACGGAAGAAATTCGCGAATATGCGGAAGAGTCGGAGCGCAATTTTAGATACTACAAAAACGATGCAACGAAATTAAGCATCGCTTTAGATGAGACAACTTCGGAAGACGATGTGATTGAGATTTTGGCATTTTTTCAAAGAGCTCAAGGCCAGCGCATCTTAGGAGATGAGTTGACCGTTGCTTGGAATCTTCCTAGCTCTTTGACACGTACATCGAACTTCATGGCACATGACGTGTTCAATCGCTACCATTCGGAGCATGGCATGTTGCGTTATTTAAAGTCGTTGGAATCCAAAGATTTATCTATGGTTCACTCGATGATTTCATTGGGATCATGTACGATGAAATTGAATGCAACAACGGAAATGATTCCGGTGACTTGGCCAGAAATGGGCAAAATGCACCCATTTGCGCCGGCGTTCCAGACACGTGGGTACCAACAAATGATTACGGAATTAAGTGCTTGGTTGTGTGAAATCACAGGCTTTGCGGCGATGTCGATGCAACCGAATTCGGGAGCTCAAGGCGAATATGCGGGTTTGATGGTGATTCGTGCTTACCATGCCTCGCGTGGAAATTCACATCGTAACATTGCCTTAATCCCTTCATCTGCGCATGGTACAAACCCTGCATCCGCTGTTATGGCTGGTATGAAGGTGATTGTTACCCCATGTGATGAAAATGGAAATATCGATGTGGAAGCATTACGAGCCAAAGCCGAAGAGCATAAAGATAATTTGGCATGTTTAATGGTGACCTATCCAAGTACACACGGCGTGTTTGAGGAGAGTATCATCGATATCTGTGCGATGATTCATGAATTTGGTGGACAAGTTTACATGGATGGAGCCAATATGAATGCGCAAGTAGGATTAACTTCGCCGGCACGCATTGGCGCCGACGTATGTCACTTGAACCTGCATAAGACCTTCTGTATTCCACACGGAGGCGGTGGCCCAGGCATGGGACCGATCGGTGTAGCACCACAATTAGTCCCTTTCTTACCGGGTCACGTGATAACGGATTCGGTTGATGCACCGGCACACGGAGCCGTTTCAGCTGCACCAGTTGGCTCAGCTTCGATCTTAGCTATCTCATACGCATACATCGCGATGATGGGCGGAGAAGGCTTAACGATGGCTACCAAAACAGCCATCTTGAATGCGAATTACATCAAAGCGCGTTTGGAAAAAGAATTCCCAATCTTGTACACCGGTTCACAAGGTCGTTGTGCGCATGAAATGATTGTAGATTGTCGGCCGTTCAAACTCTCCGCTGCCGTAGAAGCAGAGGATATCGCGAAACGCTTGATGGACTACGGTTTCCACGCACCTACCCTATCGTTCCCGGTAGCTGGAACCTTGATGATCGAGCCTACTGAATCAGAAAACAAAGAAGAATTGGATCGTTTCTGCGATGCTTTGTTGAGTATTCGTGCTGAGATTCGCGCGATCGAAGAAGGCCGCGTGGAGAAAACGAACAACTTATTGAAGAACGCACCACACACACAGACACGGGTGATGGTTGCCGACTGGGACAAGGCCTACACACGTGAGGAGGCAGTTTTCCCACTTCCGTATGTAAAAGCCAATAAATTCTGGCCAGCAGTTTCGCGTATTGATTCGGCGTTTGGTGACCGAAACTTGGTTTGCGCATGCGAACCAATGTCGAGTTACGTATAGAAAAAATCAAGTTCTTGATTATTTTAATCCCCCTGGCGAACCCCAGGGGGATTTTTACTGATAATTTATATTGTATGCTTGCATAACATTTTGTTTTTTCGGTATATTTACTGCGGTAGACGCTGACAGGGTCAACGACCCTGTCAGCGTCACCCAAAAAACATCTCAATCTTTTTAACATGAATCGTTCCATTAAACGCGTAGCCATCCTTGGCTCTGGAATTATGGGCTCTCGCATCGCCTGTCATTTCGCAAACATTGGCGTTCAGGTATTGCTTTTGGACATTTCTCCCAAAGAACTGAATGCAGAGGAACAAGCCAAAGGCCTTAGCCTGGATCACCCTTCCGTGAAAAACCGGATCGTTAATACGGCATTTCAACAAACTATACAGGCAAAGCCCGCATCGCTTTACAGCAGCAGCTTTGCCAAAAACATCAAACTGGGCAACTTCGATGATAACCTACCGGAGATTGCGCAGGCCGACTGGATCATGGAGGTCGTCGTGGAAAATTTAGCGATTAAAAAATCGTTGTACGACCGCGTCGAGCAATTCCGCAAACCCGGCACCCTAATTACTTCGAACACATCAGGAATTCCTATTCACTTGATGGCCGAAGGACGTACAGAAGATTTCCAAAACCATTTCTGCGGCACGCACTTTTTCAATCCGCCTAGGTATTTGCGGTTGTTGGAGATTATCCCAACCGCCAAAACCGACCCTAACATCATTAAATTCCTAATGCAATACGGCGAAACCCAACTGGGCAAAACGACCGTATTGTGCAAAGACACGCCGGCGTTCATTGCAAACCGCATTGGTGTTTATTCGATGATGCAAACGATGAAAGTCGTGGAAGATTTGGGATTGACAGTTGAGCAAGTGGATAAGTTGACCTCGAAAGTCGTAGGCCGACCGAAATCCGGAACCTTCCGTTTATCGGATGTCGTGGGTTTAGATACGACCGTTCATGTAGCCAATAATTTAAAGGCAGCATTAACACATGATGAAAGTTTGTCTGTGTTCGAATTACCCAACATGATACAAAGGCTTTTGGAGAATAAATGGCTGGGAGATAAAACCGGTCAAGGATTTTACAAGAAAACAAAAGAGGCCGGCAAAACAGTCATCTTGAGTTTAGACTTACAAACATTTGAATACCGCCCGGCGCAAAAGGTTTCCTTTGAGACCTTGGAGCGTACAAAAGCCATCGATAAATTGGCGGATCGCTTTGCTGTATTACTAGCAGGCAAAGATTTGGCAGGAGAGTTTTACCGTAAAACCATCCTGGATGGCTTCCGTTATGCTTCTATGCGTGTACCTGAAATCGCGGATGATTTTGTCAAAATTGACCAAGCCATCTGCGCAGGATTCGGTTGGGAAATGGGTATTTTCGAAACCTGGGACGCGATCGGCGTGCAAGCTGGAATAGATCTTATGACTACAGAAGGCATTCAACCCGCAGCATGGGTAACGGAGATGCTGCAGGGCGGAAATACAAGCTTCTACCGCGTACAAAACGGTGAGCGTCAATACTATGACATTCATAGCAAGTCCTATCAAACCATTCCAGGATCGAACAAGCAGATCAATTTACAAATTCTAAAACCGACCAAAACCGTTTACAAAAACGACGATGCGAGCATTATCGATATCGGCGATGGTATCATCAACTTGGAATTCCATTCGAAGATGAATACGATGGGACAAGGGGTTTTAGAGGGTATCCAAAAAGCCATTGATCTTGCTGAAAAAGATTACCGTGGTTTGGTGATTGGAAATGAAGGAGTCGAGGCTTTCTCTGCGGGAGCAAATTTGGGCATGCTGTTTATGTATGCGGCCCAACAAGAATTTGATGAAGTCAATCAGATGATTGCCATCTTCCAAAAAACTATGATGCGTGTGCGATATTCATCTATTCCGGTGGTCGTCGCTCCGCATACCTTGGCGCTCGGTGGAGGAACGGAGATTAACTTGCATGCCGACAAAATTGTGGCTCATGCGGAATTGTATATGGGTTTGGTAGAAGTAGGTGTAGGTTTAATTCCAGCAGGTGGGGGAACGAAAGAAATGGCCTTGCGTATGGGCGATGCCCGAAGAAAAGGCGATATAGAACTCAACCGTTTGCAAGAAGCCTTCATGAACATCGCTACGGCGCGCGTGAGTACTTCGGCACATGAGGCATTGGAAATGAATTATTTACGCAAGGAAGATCGCATTGTGTTGAATAGAAGCCAAGTCATTTCGGAAGCGAAAAAAGAGGCAATTGCCTTGGCAGATGCAGGCTATGTGCAACAGCAACAAAGAAGCGATGTTTGGGTAGAAGGAAAACAAGGTTTGGCCTTGTTTAAAGCAGGTATTCAAGGCATGTTGATGGGTAAATACATCTCCGAACACGATGCATTAATCGCAAATAAACTTGCTTATGCGATTTGTGGTGGCGATTTAGATACGCCGCAAATGGTCACAGAAGACTATTTACTCGACTTAGAGCGCGAGGCATTCTTATCGCTTTCGGGCGAACGCAAAACGTTGGAACGAATCAGTAGCTTATTAAATGGAGGTAAACCTTTAAGAAATTAATCATGAACGCATATATCATAGCAGGTTACCGCACCGCGGTGGCAAAAGCAAACAAAGGTGGATTTAGAACCATGCGACCCGATGATTTGGCAGCAGAGGTGATCAAACATTTAATGGCGCAAGTTCCTTCCGTGGACCCGGTTCTCGTGGAAGATTTAATCGTAGGTAACGCAATTCCTGAAGCCGAGCAAGGGATGCAAATGGCAAGGTATATTTCCTTATTGTCACTGCCAAAGAGCGTACCCGGATTCATCATCAACCGCTATTGCGGGTCGGGATTAGAGGCCATTGCTTTGGCATCATCCAAAATTGCCGCTGGTATCGCGGATTGCATCATAGCAGGGGGAACAGAATCCATGAGTATGTTGCCGATGATGGGACATAAAACCGTTTTGAATTACAACATTGCCTCCGAGCATCCTGATTATTATATCGGAATGGGTCTAACCGCCGAGGAGGTTGCTAAAAAATACGAAATCACACGTGACGAGCAAGATGCTTTTGCATTCGCCTCACATCAAAAAGCGCTAGCCGCACAAGCAGCTGGTCATTTTGATGCATCGATTGTACCCATCAACGTATCTGAAAATTATTTCGATGCGGCATCAGGCAAGAAAAAAACAAGAACCTGGACTGTTTCCAAAGATGAGGGTCCTCGGGCTGATACAACCATCGATGCACTCGGAAAATTGAAACCCGTGTTTGCCATGGGCGGAACGGTGACCGCCGGAAATGCATCGCAGACTTCTGATGGTGCAGCGTTTGTCTTAGTGGTTTCGGAAGCCTTTGTCAAACAACATAAATTGGAACCCATCGCCCGCATGGTAACCTATGCCACTGCGGGTGTGGAACCAAGTTTGATGGGAATTGGTCCAGTAGAAGCGATTCCTTTGGCTTTGAAAAAAGCTGGACTTGCTTTGCAAGACATCCAACAAATTGAATTGAATGAGGCTTTTGCAGCTCAATCCTTAGCAGTCATTAAGACCTTGGGCATAGACCCGAATATCGTGAATGTGAATGGGGGAGCGATAGCTTTAGGGCATCCGCTGGGATGTTCAGGCGCCAAATTATCCATTCAATTATTCGATGAAATGAAACGCCGCAACCA
>JACCDT010753213.1_pt1 | contig 57788 bp, 61 predicted proteins | sample 7446291 | NCBI WGS metagenome assembly JACCDT01 (sample SAMN15323446, study PRJNA562643) | freshwater metagenome | isolation source: river surface water | place: USA:Blue River Watershed | collected 2017-08-17
AGAATCATACTTATAAACTTAAAAAACTTTCGATGATAAGTTGCTTTGCTTTTTCGGAACTCAGGCCCCGCAGCGTTAGATAAAATAACATTTCGTCATCAAGATACGAAACTGCTGATCCATGGCCACAGGCAACTTTATGCGTCAGCACTTGCAAATTAGGAACAGACGTTACGTGCGCATGTTTGCTTAATAAAATGTTTTTCTGTTCCTGATGCGCTTTTGATTCTAAAGCTGTTTTTTCAATCGTGATGGTTCCTTGATAGGCAAAAGAACTCTGATCATCAAGCACTGCTTTTACATTCACGTTACTTGTTGTCGCAATGCCTTTATGAATCTGCTTAATATTCCATGATTGCTTTGCATTATCTTTTAAATACAAGCGCCCCTGAACTTCTGCCGATGCATTTTTTTCTTCTAAAAAGATCGTATAGTCTAACGATATATCACAATTTTTTTGTGCAATAATCGTGTGTTTAAACGTTGCGCCTTCTTTAACAATGACAGTAATAGTTTCTTGCGTTGATTCTGTATACTCGGTTGTAAGCTCTAATGATTCATAGGGTTTTATGGTAATAAACGTCTCTTGCGCCTTCATCCGATCGAACCTTCCATTTCGTGCGCTAGCAATCGATTGATTTCAACGGCGTATTCCATCGGAAGTTCTTTAACAAAGACATCAATAAATCCATTCACGAGCAAACCTGATGCTTGCTGTTTGGTAAACCCGCGACTCATCAAATAAAATAACTGTTCATCATCTAAATAGCCGACAGAGGCTTCGTGCCCAACGTCAACTTTTTCTTCAAAAACCGTTACGGTTGGATAGGTATCAGTACGGGATAGTTCATCAAGCAATAACGCATCACACTGAACTCGAGCTTTAACGTGCATTGCCCCTTTTGCAACTTTAAGAAGTCCACGATAACTCGTCCTGCCGCCATGCTTGCTAATCGATTTTGAAACAATCGAAGAATGAGTATTTGGCGCTACATGAATAATTTTTGCTCCGGTATCCTGATGCTGACCTTCTCCTGCTACTGCAATCGAAATAACTTGTCCCGATGCGCCCGATTCTTTTAAAATGATGCTTGGATATTTCATCGTCACTTTGCTGCCAAAATTACCATCAACCCACATTACTTTTGCATCTTTATACGCAATTGCTCGTTTAGTAACCAGATTGTAAACATTCTGTGACCAATTCTGAATGGTCGTATAACGAATCGTTGCGCCCTGATGCGCAATAAGTTCAACCACAGCACTATGTAATGAATGCGCACGATGCACCGGAGCACTGCAACCTTCAACATAATGGACTGAACTTCCTGACTCTGCGACAATAAGCGTTCGCTCAAATTGACCCATTTTTTGTTGATCGATTCTAAAATATGCCTGCAAAGGCATTGTGACTTCTACACCCTGAGGAACATAGACAAAACTGCCTCCTGACCAGACGGCTGTATTTAAAGCAGAAAACATATTATCATGCGCAGGAATTACGGTGCCAAAATATTTTTTAACGAGCTCAGGATGTGTCTGCAAGGCAGTTTCTATGTCAGAAAAAATAACACCTTTTTCTTGCCACTCTTTTTGTAAATTTTTATAAACCAACTCTGATTCAAATTGAGCGCCAACGCCTGCTAAAAATGAACGCTCTGCTTGCGGAACACCAAGCGCTTCGAACGTTTTTTTAATGCGATCGGGCACAGCATCCCAAGAATTTTCTTGCCCTTCTGTCGCTTTAAAATAATAATTGATGTCATTAAAATCGAGCTCAGAAAGATCAGCTCCCCATTTTGGAACTGTTTTTGTATAAAAAGTTTCGAGCGCTTTTAAACGTAATGCAAGCATCCATGCAGGTTCATTTTTTTCTTTGCTCAATGCGCGCACAAGATCATTGGTAAGATTATTATTTTTCATAAACTTAACCTAGCTGTATCCTTGCTTTTCTATGTCTTGTGCCAATTCGATACCACCACTCTTAACAATTGATCCATTTTTTAAGACAAAAACTTCATCTGGCTCTACTAATTCCACGATATTTGTGTAATGCGTTATAAGCAATAAAGACGATTCTGGAGACATTTTTCTAAAAAACTTTAACCCTTCAATCACCATTTTTAAAGCATCAACATCAAGACCTGAATCAATTTCATCAAGAATAGCTAATTTTGGCTGCAAGACTAAAAGTTGCAACATTTCGCAACGCTTTTTTTCTCCGCCAGAAAATCCAACATATAACGAACGATGCAAAAAACTACTATCTATCTGCATAATTTTTAATGCAACTGCCAATCTTGTTGCATAAAGATCCAGTTCATCATGACCATAAAGTGCACAAAATGATTCTTTTAAAATGGTTGCTAACGTAACTCCAGGAATTTCATAAAGCTGTTGCAAAGAAGCAAATATCCCTAATTGCGCTCGCTTATCGACAGCTAATTCAGTAATGTCACGATCATTAAAAAAAATATTCCCGTCTGTAACCTGATACTTTGGATGGCCCATAAGCGCGTAGACCAAAGAACTTTTGCCTGATCCATTAGGGCCCATGATGACAGAAAGTTTGCCGGGAAGCACGTTCAAAGAAATATTGGAAAGTAAAAACTTATCTGTTTGTTGATCTGCTAATTTTACAGAAATATTTTTAATGATTAACATTCTTTATTCATTAAAAATATCTTCGAGCAGCTTTTCGTCTTCGTACATTTCATCAGCTTCTGCCCCTGGTTCATCTTCGTCAAAATGAAAAGGTGAGTCTTCGTAAAATTCCATGATTGCATTAATAATGTCTTCGCGTATTCCAACATAAAAACGAATTTCATCAGAAACATATTCCGAAAGTTCTGGCAACAGATCTGGATTATTTGGATTACTTACAATAAGTCCAAGAATATTTTCATCCCGTTCCAAAGGAATAATGCCATGCCTCAGTAAAAAATCCTGTGGAAAATTGACTAATAATCGATGATCAAACATGTAACCAACAACATTAAACGCAGGAACTTCGTAATAGATTGCAAGCGCGGCCAATAATTCATCGCGCGTTACAAACCCCTCATTTAATAAAAATTCGTCAAAAGTTTCTTTTGATCGACCTTTAAAATCTTTTTGTAAATCTACTGCTTCTTGCTCTGTTATTACTTTATTTTTAACAAGCACTTCACAAATTATATGCTGAAATGATTGAGCCATTATATTCTTACCCCACCTTTATACCAATAAAAAAACCAATTAAAAAACTTACTACACAACCAAAATGCGAACGAACGGACAGATAACAAGATTGACAAAACATCTCAACCGTCTGCGCTGGCGAATGACCAAAAAAATCCTGTACAAAACTCCATCTAATTACAATAAAACCAACGTGCTCTAAAACTATCATCGCTATAAGACTCGCAAAAAGACAAAGCATAATAGTTTTAAAAAATCTTTTTACTACAAAACCGGCTCCGATTCCAACAACAACTAACGTTATCATTTCCATCCAATTTATATTCATATTCTTAATATGCTGAATAATTGCTTTGAAATCAAAATTTTTTACATTATCTATAAATGATGTGCTTGCTGGCTGCGTCTTTAGACCGAACATCAACTCTCCTTTATGCTTGATTTCCTTCTTTACTGACCTTATAGATACCAATATACCGACAAGAAGAGTCAAAGCTCAAGAAAAAATTAAAAAAAAAAGAGGGCTTTTTTAGAGCCCTCTCCAAAAATCTTTTAGTAAGCTTGCTTATCCAACAAGATTTCTTAAAGCTTTACCTGGTCTGAATTTAGGTACTTTTTTGCTAGGTATTTCCATTTTTTTATGTGTTGCAGGATTAATACCTATTCTTTTTTTGCGTTTAAACACTTGGAATGTTCCAAATCCTGTTAAAACAACAGCTTTGTTGTGTTTTAACGCATTACTTACACTCCACACAAATGCTTCTAAGCACTCTTTACAAGTCGCTTTAGACAGCTTGGTAACCTTAGACATGCTTTCAACGAGCATTGCTTTGTTCATAGTCAATCCTTAATTTAATCTACTACTTATTAAACACCCCCTTTAGTAAACAAACCAGTACTAATTTCGTAACCTAGACATTAATCATCTTTTGTCAAGTTACAAAAAAATAAGCTATTTTATTTATATAAAAAAGGTTGGTACCGAGGGCCGGACTCGAACCGGCACAGATTTACATCCGAAGGATTTTAAGTCCTTTGCGTCTACCTATTCCGCCACCCCGGCACACAAATTTCAAAAATCTTTTTTCGTGGAGGCGGCACCCGGATTTGAACCGGGGATCAAGGTTTTGCAGACCCATGCCTTACCACTTGGCTATGCCGCCATATTATTTTTCTTGCTCCTGTTGTTCATTATTAAGCATTGTATACAATTCCTGCGTTGACACAACTGGAATATCATGAGCAACACCTACAGGCTCTTCGTTTCCTTGTGTTAAATAAGGCGATACCGCAGAGCCTTCAACTGGAAATCCTGCTTGTTTCCAACCAGCCATACCAGCAGCATACTCATAAGCGTCAAAACCTTTTTCTCGCAAAGAACGGACAGCGCTCGCACTTGCAGAACATGAATAATTCGCGCAATACACAATAACTTTTGTATTTTTAGACCACTTTTCAGAAGTCTTATCTATATCATTAAAATCAACTTGAATAGATCCAGGAATATGACAATCATCATATAAATTTTTACTCAAAACATTCACTACAAGAACTGCAGGATCTTTTTTTTCATCTTTAAAAAGACTGCATCCTGAAAAAAGCGTCATTGTCGTGAGCGCCAACATTCCAAAAATTTTATTTTTCTTCATTCAGTCTTTCTTCTTATTTTTATTATCTTACTTAATAAGCTCACATACTAACACAACAAAAATGTTCTGCCAAGTTTCTTATCATTATCTTGATTAAGAAATAATTTGCAAGCAACGAGACCACCTAAAACGCTTCCAGAAGGATATAGGATTGCTTATCATATCCAAAAGAATCCAGTCAGCCGACGTATCGATTGAAAAAATACGAAAGACTATTTTGCCATGAATCAATCGACCATCAAGTGGACCCCATCCTCGAGAATCCCAACTTCCTAACCTATTATCGCCCATCACCCAATATTGATTATCTTGCAAATGCACGTCGTAGACATCACTGCCTTCTCCTACCAAATCTAATGGTGTTCCTGGCGCACGTTCTGGCATAATACCAAATTCTTCGTAACGTCTTTGAATCTGTTTTATCAATAAACCATTCATCACATAAAAAGGCTGATCTTGATAACTAAACGCTGGATCGTATGATCTGAATACTTTATGCGTCAAACTAATCGGAACCAATGGATATTTATTCACAAAAGGCTGATCTAATTTTTCACCATTAACGTAGACAACAGGCTTTCCATCTTCGATCGCTCCAACAACATGATCTCCAGGAATGCCTATCACGCGCTTTGTCCAATTTTCTGGACCCCAAACATACTGCTGCCATAATCTTTTGTATTTATTATCTGAATAATCAAAGACTGGCTGATTGAATGAAATAATGTCTCCACGTTTTGGTTTAGAAAAAATATACGTAAATTTATCAGCAAAAAACATTTCGCCAACAAGCATCGTTGTTTCCATAGAACCACTAGGAACTCGATATAATCCATAACCCCACGTTCTAATAATAAAAGCTAAAGGAATAATCACCACAAATGTTTGTATATAATCCGCTATGATCGACTTATCGGGACGATTCCACCATTTTATAAATTCTTTTATTCTTTTCATTCAAACTCCTATACTAAAACTGACAAAGGATTAACGCGCCTTCCAAAAGTATACACTTCAAAATGAAGATGCGCTGCTGAATTTCCCTTAGAAGAGACAACATGACCCGTCGTACCAACTGACCCAATCACTTTTCCACGATTCACTTCTTCACCAACTTTTACGTAGCGCGCATGCAAATGTGCATATCGTGTTTTATATTTATGATTATGCAAAATAACTATACAATTGCCAAATCCAGAATGCATGCAAGATTCAACCACGATACCAGATGCTGCTGCCTGAACAGGCGTACCGCGCGGCGCTGCCATATCAATGCCATAATGAAATTTCCATGCACGTTTTCCTATTTTACGCGGACCAAATCGAGAACTTAACCAAAATTTAGAACGCTCAATTGGCCAAGAAAACAAAAAATCTCGATCTGTTTTTACAACGACCGCTTCTTCAAAAATTTCTGGTCTATGCGAAATACCATGCATCTTTTTTTTCTTATTTTTTTTACTAAGCAAGCCCTTCTTTTTTTTCTGTTTTGCATGCCATTCTTGCGTATCAAACATCTTTGCAAGCACTTGATCTAAGTTATACTGCTTTGCATAAGCAAGTGCTTGAGCACGCAAATAACGAGGCTCTCTATTCACCACAACAAAGGTTTCATGCGGATATTCACTATCTACAAAATCTTTTTGTGAAGAAAAAAGAGGCGCATTGTGCACCTCTTTTTCATCTATTGAGTTTTTTTTTACGTCGTTTTTTTCACCACTTTGTTCACTTGTTTTTTCTTTTAACGATCGCTTAAGCGCCATCACATACGAACGATATTCTTCTTTTAAACAAAGCATATCTTCTGCTGTTTTATGCAATTGACGATATTCGACTCCTAAAAAAACCAACATTGTTGCGATGAAAAAAAATCCTATTGCCGCAAGAGCTTTAAAAAAACTTTTATTATCAGTATTTTTGATCAAACTGCACCTTTAGATAATCAATTCAAGGCCAGATTTTTCTACCCAACCCTGAACACCATGAAAATCTACTTTATACCATGATCGATCTTGTTCTACTACTTTTACTTCGTTTCCACACAGAATATCACCAATCGTATGGAACTCTTTTTGTGGACCAGCAAACAAGATAACCTTTTCTTGCATTACAACGGCATACTGTTGCGATGCAAACCAATAATGAATGCCTGTTAACATTCCTGTTACAAACAAACCGAACAAAATAAGGAGTGCAAAAAGACCACGCAACCTTTGAAACCATAATAAAAAAATAAAAATCGCAAAACATAATAAAAATAACATTTGCACTAACCATGCCGAAAAGAGTGATTGGAGTGCACATGCTACAGAATACCAAAAAGAATCATGCGGAATGTGCAATCTGTCTTGTAATGCTTGAATACGCGGCTCTATTTTTTTTAACAATCTATAATCAGCATGTTTTTGCGCTTGACGAAATGCATATAATGCTTTGCTATCCTGATGCATTGCGTCATAACACAATCCACGATTATACGAAACTACAGCGCTTGCATAAGCCAGTGCATTATAAGCATCTAAAGCTTCTTCTAACTTGCCTTCTTTATAAAAAGCTTCTGCTTTTAAAAATGATTCTCGATCTTGATTACCTTGCAGCAAAGTAAAAATTATTAAAAAACTATATCGTATGTTCATATAAAAAGCTCCATCGTATCAATCCATAAACTGACTTCGTTATACAAGTCATCAGTGTGCGGTAATGCTGAAAAGGTAATTGCCATCAAATGTGAAAAAAAATGTCTCCATTCTTTTATTTTATCTTCCGAAAAACCAACACTTCTTAAATGCTTTTCTATCACCGCTTCAGATAATTCAGCGCGCGGTATTTTTAATCTTTTTGCAAATAAATCCATAAATAAATGATACAGTTCTGATGAATGTTTTGTTTTTTTAATATCTTTTATTTTTCCTCGAGCATGGTCGAATGCTTTTTTAAAATTACGATCTACCGCATATATATCTTGATATCCAGTCCACATTTTTTTTACAAAAAAAGCGATCACGAACAAACTCATCACAACACAAATCAACCAAAAAAATTTCCATGACATACCAGCGCTAGAAGAACTTTTTTTAAAATGAGTTTCTAATGCTGGCAATGATTCTGCATCTTGCATCGTTTCTTTTTTGCGCTCTTGGTCAAGATTATTTTTTGTCTTTAATTCACCACTAATTATTATTTTTAAAGGTTTGGTTTGCAATGTTTTAAACGTATGATTTTTAGTGTCAAAATACGTAATCTCTTGCCCAGGAATAACATATAATCCAGGCTTTAAACCCTGCACAATATATTCAAAATCTTTTTTAATAATAGTGTCACTCAAAACATGTTCTTTTGCATGCGAATCATAATACTTAAGACCTTCTGGAAGCATTAATGGAGGGTGCATAATATGCATCGTGTTACCTTGACCAATTAATTCAAGCGTTAACGTAACTCCTTCTCCTGCGGCAGCTTTTTCCGATCCAAGCTTTGCATTAAAACTTGTAAAATTTCCAACTGCTGTTACAGGCGGCTCGTGTGGAGGTATAGTTTTAACCTGCAACGTTACCGCATTTGAATAAACTTTTTCTAATGTCGCTCCTCCAAACATGCTGCTCATCAAACTAAAGATATCTCCGCCACTTCTTCTTGAAACGGGAAGCGTCATCTGTCCTGCCAAAGATGGCAATACTATCTTTCCAGACTCAAGAGGATATAAAGAAAATTGCCAATCAAGATAGTGATAATGAATACCTTTAATGACTGTAGTTCCTGCTTTAGGACCGACTAATGGTGTTATCTGACATTTTGGAAAGACTGGTTCTTGAATATGATCAAGATGAATGCCTTCTTGAGCGGCATAAAAACGAATGTGTGCCGTAATTGCTTGACCAACATAAGGTTCTTTTTCGGAAACAAAAAGCTCTAAAAAAGCCTTATCATTTTTAGTTGTTCCGATACCCTTTTGCTCAGGAGCAACATGCACCGTAATAGCATTAGAACGAATTTCTTTACCGCCCGAAACTTGTATAACCGCTGGCCCAAGTTTATACGTACCCTCTTGGTGCGGAATCACTGCATAGACATAAGATTCTTTAATAAATGTTTGGCCATTAATACTGCGCATACTATTTTTAGTACCTTGTTGTATAATTTCAAATGCTGAAGGCAAAGAAAATAAAGGCTTTGCAAGATCTTCTCGTTTATTGTTCAATACTTCAACATGTATTAAAAAAGGAATTTCTAGTCCAGCAGCTTGCAAAGGATTTTCATCTTGATCTGTAACTCGCAAAGAAAGCGTTGGTTCGGCACGCACAGATGTTTGAAAAACTAAAAATGCTGCTAAAAAAAATATATTTTTACCAATTTTTTTGTCCATATTTTGACCCCATCTTTGATTTAACCATAGATTTAAAAAATTCTTTTCCTGAATCTCCATCAACTTTATCTATTATTGCAGCAACTTCATCTTTCTCTTGATCAGCTTTATCTTCTGGTTCTGCAGATAATTCTCCTGCTTTTTTTTGTTGCTGTGCTTGACCCTGTTGCCCCTGCTGAGCGTTGTTTTGATCTTTTTTCGCTTCTTTTTGTTCTTGAGTTTGCTGTTGCGCTTGCTGCTCATCTTGTTTTTGCGCTTGTTGTTTCTGTTTTTGCTCGTTCATGGCTTGTTGCTGAGCTTTTTGTTTTTCTTGTTCTTGCTGCTTATGCTGATCTTGTTGCTGTTGTTGCTGACTGTTTTGACTCTGTTCGTTCTGTTTTTGCTCATTCTGTTGACTTGCTTGATTCTGTTTTTGTTCTTCTTTTTGTTTATTTTGTTCTCCTTTTTTTTCTTGCTGATCTTGTTGCTGTTTATTGTCACTTTGTTGTGGATTTTTACATTGATTATTTTCTTTTTGCTCTTGTTGTTGTTCTTGTTGTTTCTGTTGCTCTTGTTTTTTCTTTTCTTCTTCTTTTTTTTGCTCTTCTTCTTTCTGTTTTCTTAATAATGCTTCAGCAACTTTTTTATTATGTTGCGCATTACTATCATCAGGAATTAACGCTAAAGCCTCATCGTAAGCCTTTATCGCTTCTTCGTATTTTTTTTGCTGAACATACGTATTGCCTACATTATAAAAAGATTTTTCTTTATGCGCAGGATCCTGCGCATGTTTGGCAGCACTCGTAAAATATGCAGCTGCTTGATCATACTCCTGCAATCGATACGCAACATCACCACTATCAAACAACAAAGAAGCATCAGAAGGATCTTTAACGAGTGCTGTTTTTAAGATATTTTGCGCACCTTTATAATCACCTTTTTTATATGCCTCAAACATTTTATAATTTTCAAAAATTGCTAAAGATGGATGTATCGAACAAAAAAAACTACAGACTATTATTATTTTTTTCATAGTAACCACTCACACAAAAGACATACAAACGCGATCCCTAAAAACCAAGGATAACGTTCTTCTTCTTGCTCTATTTCTTTTGCATCAAAACGTTCTTTTTCGTAGCTCTCTACGTATGTTACGAGCGTTTTCATATCACTTTCATCTTGCGTAGGAGCGATATATTTACCACCACTTTCTCGCGACAATGCTTGCAAAATATCACTATTCAATCGAGAAAAAACTACTTTTCCCTGTTCATCTTTTTGATGCCCTTGAATAATACCATCATCACTGATAACAGGAACAGGAGCGCCTTCTTCTGTCCCTACGCCATACGTAAAAATATGTAATCCTATTTTTTTTGCTTCTTCTTTTATGTCAGTTAATCCACTAGAAAAATCTTCACCATCAGTATAAACGACAACTATTTTATTTTTACGCGTTGGTAACGAAGCAAATGTTTGCAAAGCTTTTGAAATAGCATGAGCAATCGATGTTGTGCCAGAAGACAAACTTTCTGCATCAACATTATCAAGAAACAAATTGAATGCCGCAGTATCTCGTGTCAAAGGGCATTGGACAAAAGCGTCGCCGGAAAAAACAATTAATCCAACACGTTCTGCGTGCAATAATTTTACTAATTTTTTTATTTTAGATTTTGCAAACGTAAGTCGATTCGGTTTAATATCACTTGCCATCATGCTGCGAGAAATATCAAGTGCTACTAATAATTCACGCCCTTCTTGCTCTATCATCTGTTCTTTGGTACCCCATTGCGGACGCAATAATGCTAGAGATAAACAGAACATACCAAGTAACAATGCTATTTTTTTTATAACTTGTTTACGCAAAGAAAAACCAGGAAAAATTATTTTTTGCCAACCAGAAGCAACGAGTAACGAAACATTATGCGCAAGTTTTGTAATGTTATAAAAAATAATTCCTGCAACAATAGCCGTAATCCCTAAAAAAAATATATTCTGAGCCGCGGCCCAAATAACTCCAAAAAATGTTACCTTCATATTCCAATACCTCGCCAGAACCAACAACTTAACAAACATTCAATTAAAAAAAGAATCATTAAAGCCATCAAAAACGGCATAAAAATATCATAATATTTATGATAAATATTTGTTTCGTAAGATGTTTTTTCTAATTGATCAATCGTATTGTAAATCGATGCTAAACTTGCAGGATCTTTTGCATGAAAAAATTTTCCGCCTGTTGCAGAAGCTAATGTATGCAATAAATTTTTATTCAAAGGAACGCGCGCCTGCTGTACGCCAAACAAAGGGTGATCATAATACCCTCCTTGCTCACTGCCAATACCAATCGTATAGATTTTGATATTCTGTTTTGCAGCCATTTGCAAAGCAATATTCATATCAAGATCGCCAGGAGTTGGCTCTCCATCAGTTAATAGAATAATAATCTTGCTCTTTGCTTCTGACTTTCTCATACGATTTAATGCCATCACTAATCCACGAATAATCATAGTCCCTTCTGGATCGATCATACCAAGTTCATATTCATTGATAATAGTTGCCAACATTTTTTTATCTAAGGTTAATGGACAACGAGAAATTGATTCATTGCCAAACAGCACGACACCGACTGGATCGTTATCCCGTTTTTTTATAAATTTGATCGCCTCTTGTTTTGCAACATCAATGCGACGACGCCGATCCTGCAGTGAATCAAAAAGCTGCATACTTCCTGAAACATCCATTACAAGCATAATATCAACGCCTTCTACATTCACCGTAGAAAGCTGATCAACTAATTGCGGACGCGCCATTAAAAAAGCAAGACCAAAAAGCACTATAAAACGAAGACTGCGTAAAATTTTTTTATAAGGAAATTCTGTTACAAAACCTTCAGCTTTTAAAACATGTGTTAATGGATACTGATAAAAAGATTCTTTAGAAAATTTTAATTGATAGATTACTGCAAGAACTAACAAACCCAAAGAACTATACAAAACTGGCATATAAGCACATTTTATAGACCATTCCATGATCTTTCCTTTCTTGATGATACTTTTAAAAAAAATATATCGAATTTTAAGTAATTCGTCATCTTGAAAAAAATAGCAACTTAGGCCTGCATTTTTTCTTTATTTTTTTGATCATCACGATTGCAAATACGAATACCAAAATGATCCTGTAAATAATTTCTTCTCCAATTTAATTCTACAAACCAATTAAATACTCGATCTTTAAAATCATTCACTGATTCATCCTGTTCGCACGTAAAAATATTTCCTACGGTAATCATTAAGGGTGTTCTTTTTAAAAGACGTCTTCCAGGAGGAAGTGCTCTGCCTGTTCCAGAAATAAAGAGTGGCACAACAGGCGCGCCAGTCTCTTTTGCGATTGCTGCAAATCCTGAATAAAAGGGATGAATAAAGCCATCAACAAATCTTCCACCTTCGGGAAATATAACAACGCTGTATCCAGATTTTATTTTAGCAATAGCTTGCGCAACTACAGATTTTTGCTCTTCGATAGGTGATGTTTTTAAAGGAACGGGAATTAAAGAACGATACGCAACTTGCGACAACAAGGGATAATCGAGCAATTCTGACTTTGCAACCCAATAGGATGGATACGAGCCAATCACATTTTCGACTAAAAAAATATCCAAAACTGATTGATGATTTGCTATAAAAATAACAGGGCCTTGAGGCAACCTTTCAAAACCTTGATACGTAACAGGCAAAAACGTAAAAAATAAGAGCAATTTAGAACTTATTTTTAAAAACCATGCGTAAACCATTTTGATGCAAACTGACGAATGCGGCAAGTAAACCAAAATAATTAATGGTACAAAAACATAACAACAAAAAATAAACCCGATAAAATAAAACAATCCCGTGCATAAAAAATCTAAAAACATGCTTCTCCTTTTTATAAAAACAATAACTATTAAAAATTTTCATCTTAAAAACAATGCTTCATCTTCGCGATCGTCATCCTGAGGCGCGATCCAAGCGCCGTGAGGATCCAGGTTTACTGGAATTAAAAAATTAATGATTATAAAAAATTTCAAATTCTCAAACTAATATTCTTATGAAACAACATAATCGAATTGATTTTAAAAGTATTATAGCGTAATGCGAAACAATACGGCAAACCAAAAAATATGCTTTATAAATCCTGGATCCTCACGGCGCTTGGATCGCGCCTCAGGATGACGAGAGTTCGAGAAATTTTTTTAAAAATTATTAACTTTTTTATTTTTAAACTAAGGAAAATAATAATTTTAACATTTTTAAGATGCTGCTGGAGTAAATCCTCTATCTTCATCTGTATTGATACCAACTGCCCCTGGATTTACGTCTACCGCAGCAAGAGCTTGTGCTGCTGCTTCTTCTGCTTCTAAGCGTTGATATAATGTTAATAATCCTGCATTATTTTTTCTTGTAAAAGCTTTTCTAAAGCGTTTAGGCAGATTTTTAAAATAAGCAATCTCTTCTTCTGTTAGCATTGTTTCATCCTGAGCTGTTTGCAAGAAAAAAATTATTTTTAATTCATTTTCATCAAACACTTTTGATTGCGAAAAATCATATAAAATTGACTCTGGATAGCCTAAAAAAATGAATTTATTATTCTTTAATTGAAACATTACAAAATTATTAGATGTGTAACAATACTTAACATCTCTTACTGTTAAATACTTAACAAATGGGATTACACTATAAAGTTCTAAAGTTCCATCATCTAATAATAATAATATTTCTCCATTTCCATCAGTATTAAATTGTACTTTTGCAACATCCGATTTATACATATCAGGATCTATAATAATTCTCCACGTATTACCCTCTAATGCAAAAACAATTAATTCTTTTTCTTTAATTATTGCTGCATATTTATTATCAGGACTCAAAACAATACGCGCTGTGTCAAGAATATTTATTTCTTCTCCAGCTTTATTAATAATTTTTATAAGGTCAAAATCTTGCGTTTCTGTATTCAAACAATAAATTGCATAGTGCTTTGTGTCACGATTCTTTAAAAGTAAATAATTTCCAAAAAATGCTTCTTTCCAACCAATATGCTTCAGTAATTGGGGTACAATATTCCGTTGAAAAATAACTTCCCTAAAATTATTAAATATTACTTTTATGCTATCATTAAACCAATCACTCAAAGCAACACCATTTTTAATAAAAAATCTCAAAGCACTTTCTGGCAAAGCTAATGTTCTTAATAAACGAATACCATCAGCAACATTTTCATAAGAAGAATAGTACACTAAACTTTTCTGCCTAAATGTATATGGCTTAAATTGATAATATGAAAATTGTGCACAAGGTGCATAGGGATGAAATTTAATTGAGTGAAAACTTTCACGCATATCATGTATTTCATCTATGTTTACTTCTTGCATAGTATCGAGTCTATATAATTTACATAATTGCGGACGATCAAAATATGAAATTGCTACAAATTGATCATCGTAACTAAAAGAAAAACCATAAGCATTTTGCAATACTTCTGGATGATAAATAGCTTCTTGCTCTAATGATAACAAGACACCAAAAGGCCCATTAGGCTTCATAGCGCTTATAGTCATAAATTTATTATTTTTAGAAAAATGAATTATTGGCTCATGAAAAGTATCTCTATAAAATATACGTCCTGTTTGTACTTCTGAAACCTGAAAAAACCCATTTCGAAAGAACAATAGTAGATATTTTTCATCTGGACTAACCAAAGCCATTTCCACCTCTTGATCAAAATTATTTACTAAAAAAAATGATGGCAAAATAAAATTATCATGAAATTGTAAAAAAAATCTTAAGGCTGTCGTATTGCATCTTAAAAAATCATTGTGAGAACTAATTCTAATTTTTTCTTTTGCTTTATCTTGTAATCGCTTCAATCTATTGTCAATAACAGGATGATTTTTCAAAGACAAATAATCTGACAATAAATAAATCATCATGACATCAGCAAATGGCGTCTGATCAATAAAAGCATTAAACTCGGCTACTGTATTTTTTTGTATAAGTTTTTCTAATAAGCGTATATGACGTTGCTCTACTGCTCCAAGCCATTCAAGTCCAGGAACGGAAACAAAAGATAACGCATTATCATTAAATCTATCTAAAGAATTCACATAATCAAAATTATCTCGCCATAATTCTCTCAAACGATATAAAGGCTTTCCTTGAGTAAACTTAATCGTTAAAACATCAAATAGAGTAGAATCAAAATCAAATAGAGCATTATGTTCTTCTTGTTGCCATGGTTCTTCTAAATCACTCATAACTTCATAAGCAGGATATATAAGCTGAACCATACACAACAAAATAAAAATTAACTTTTTCATTTTAACTCTTTTTTTCTAAACAAGAAACATTTCTCTATTAGCATAATAAAAGAACCAAAAGAAATGCAATAATTTTTATTTGAATCAAAAAAATTCTATAAGCAACTGCTGGATCCTTGCGTCACTTCGTTTTTGAAGATAATGAAAGCACTCAAAACAAATCGCTTTCTAAAAAATCTTTTATTGTTTTTTGTGCTCGTTCGTAACCCACTATATCGATCAGTTCAGATATCCCAATTCCTTTTACTGATCCGGTAAGCGCATAACGAATAAAGCAAAATAATTCTTTTATGTTGATAGTTTTAAGCTTTGCTTCTTCTTTTGCAGTCATTAAACATGCATCCTTTGTTGCTGCTGCAAAAGATTTTTTAACTATAATTTTTACTGCATCAATTGTTTCAAGAGAAGCTACTGTCTGCGCAATATGTTTTTCGTAGACTGGTTTATCAAAATAAAATGATAAAAGACCGACTGAATCAGACAAAGTTACCATTTCTTGCTGAACATACGAAAGAACTGTTTCGATAGTTTCTACTGATAATTCGACTGTGTGCGGATAAGCTTTGTGCAAAAATGGTAAGGTTCTTCTGGTAAGCTCTTGTAATGATAATTTCCCAATCCATTTATGATTAACCCAACGTAATTTTTCAACATCATATTTAATCTGGCCAGTTGTTGAAATATGATCAAAATTAAGCGTTGCAATCAACTCATCCATACTCATAATTTCGTTTTTAAACGAGCCGCCAATAATTGCTAAATAATTAACAATCGCTTCGGGCAAAAAACCTGACTCTTTTAAATCTTGTAACGAAAAACCAAAATCACGCTTAGAAAGCTTTTTACCATCAACATTACACAAAATTGGCATATGCCAAAAAAGAGGCAATTTTGCTCCGTACGCGCGATACATAAATGCCTGCCCTGCGGTATTACTCAAATGATCTTCGCCTCGAATAACATAATCAATTTTCATTAAAACATCGTCAATAAAATTAGCAAACATAAAAGTCACGGTTCCATCTTGACGCGTTACTGGAAAGTCATAAAAATTTTTTAAATCAAAGGTAATTTCGCCGTGTGCTAAATCATGAATTGTTACGGTTTCTTCGGGGTTTACTTTCATCCGCCAAATAAAAGGCTCTTTCTGAGCTCGATCTGCCGAAACTTCTGCCGATAAAACAAGGCAGGTCCGATCATAACGAGGCGGCTGCTTTAACGCAATTTGCCTTTGCCGTTTTTTTTCTAAATCTTCAGCAGAACAAAAACAACGATAGACTAATTTTTTTTCGATACATGTTTGCAATTCTTTTTGATAGATTGCATTCCGTTGTGATTGAAAATACGGCGCCAGCGCTTTATCTTCTTTGCCTGGGCCTTCGTCATACATCAAACCAAGCCAAGACAAATCGCTTTGGATATGCTGCGCATTTGGATCAAAATTACGCTCAAGATCGGTATCTTCGATACGCAAAATAAACGTGCCCTGTTTTTGATGTGATAAAAGGTAATTCATTAGTGCGGTTCGAATATTTCCTAAATGCATCATTCCTGTCGGTGCTGGCGCAAAACGAACTCGTGGACCTTGTTTGCTTTTCATACAATAAACTTTCTTTAATATTTTTCTAAAAGACAGCTCTAGATGCTTTTAAAATAAAGGTTACTCAAACAAAAAACAATTACCTTTCTTCTTTTTGCACAAAAAAAGCATTTTCTTTTGACAAAAATTCTTTTTTTTTGTTAGGTTTGTGTCTCTTTGCCGCGCTTTTACTATTTAAAAAGGAGAATAAGCTCATGAATCAATGTTTGCGAATTACTTTTACACCAAAAAACAAAATCGAAGATATTTATCATTTTATTCAAAAACAAGCTGAATTATGCGGGCTTGAAGGAATGATTCAAGCAATCGATACGCTATCGATAAAAATTGTTGCGTGCGGCAAAAATGATAATGTTGAAAAATTTTTAGAATCATTGCACAAAAAAATGGCAGAAAAAACATTAGAAGTTTTAGAGATCGAACCATTTTTAAAAGACAGAGATTTTAGGGGCGTCTTTAGAATCATCGAGTAAATGTATGTACATTTAAAATATACACACATTTAACATATTTCTTAAAAACATTACCTGTAAGATTTGAAATGAATCAGTCCCTTATTTTTTTAATTATTTTTTTTTGTAAAACTATATATTGCGCATCAAAAACTGATTCAGAAGCAGCTGCTGCAGAAGCAGGCTTTAAAAAAAAACTAAATCCTGAAGAAACAGAATGGCACAAAAACCAATTATTAAAATTTGCAAGTAAAAAAAATACTGATGGAGCTTTAGCTTATTTAAGGGAACTAGTATCAAGTAATGTTAAATATCATTCTATTCAATTTTTATCACATCCAGATAAATATAAAACAACTGAATATGTTGATTTTTTTGACACACTATTCAAACGAGTAGAAAACGAATTAAAAGAAATAGCCATGCAGGCTTCAGTCGTCCATACTCATCACTCTGTTAGTCCAAAAACATATTGCTCAGCTCACAAAGCCCCTCCAGCTCACACGGCGCCCGTAAAACCAAAAATTTCTACCGGTTTAAAAGATGTGAATGGCAAAATTTTAAAAAGTGATTTTTTAAAATATCTAGCAAAACGTTATATACCAGATCGCACACCAACCAAATTGAGCGAAGAGCCAACACCAGAAGACCTAACACTATCAAATGAAGAAATAAAGATTATAAAAGACTTTGCTTTTGCTATAAATAAAAGAGATCTGTATTTTGGCGATAGCGATTCTAAAGATACTGTAGATTTAGAAAATATAATAAATTTAGAAGCTTATTTGCTTTGTTATAAAGTTAATGGAAATTTTGACAAGAATTTAACTTATGTTTGGTTATTAGCTAGCCTATGGAGCCTAAACAAAAAAGAACATATTTCAAAATACATGCAGCCTTTAGATTAGATACAAAACTTAATATTTTCGCCAATCAATTCTATTTACATTTTTACAATCATAATTACAATATCATTGATTTCAGCATTTTATTTATGATATATTCAAAATAGAAATAATATATAATAATATAAATAAGAGTTTATTATGAATTTTAAAAATATAACTTTTTTAGTGTTTGCTATTTTTTACACCACTAATCACGGCGCAGCTGCTCCCTCTGCTGATACCGCTTCAAGACCTGCTTCTGATGAATATTTCACTAAAGGAAAAAGACGAGGAAAAGCAGTGGCGCTCGATACAAAAGCTGATATGCTCAAAAGATATGGAGGAGAAGAAAGTTCCAACCTCCATCTTGATAATATTGAATTGCAAGATTTAGGGGGCTCTTTGGATGATTTAGCACCAGAAGTAAAAACATATTTTAATAAAGGAATTATTTTATTCAATGGAAAAAGATATGGATTAGGTTCAGCAGTAAGAAGAGGCAGTCGTGCTACCCCACATGATCATACATGGTTTGAATTTGATCCTAGCGTAAATGAATGGATTTATAATACAGAAGTATCTCTGCTACAAAATCGTATTCTACTACAAGTTCTCTCTGCAAAACACGCTTTAGAAGATTATCTTATAAGATTAAGAAAAGATTATGATAAGAGATTTGATATGTAGAAACTTCAACATGAAATTCAAATATGATATATTCAAAATAGAAATAATATATCATAATATAAATAGGAGTTTGTTATGAATTTTAAAAATATAACTTTTTTAGTGTTTGCTATTTTTTACACCACTAATCACGGTGCCGCTGCTGCAGATGTAGAAGCTCCTTTGGCACCATCAATATTAGATACATATCGTACTCAATTAAATCAATTTAAAGAAGAAAATAATCTTTCTGGAGCAATAGATTTTTTAGAAAATGCTTTATTAAAAAATGGACTTCGATGGCCACAAATTCATATGCTCGTCCATCCAGATCACAATGGACTTGATCCTGCAACACGTCAACCTTTTCCGTTTTTTACTGCATTATTTCAATTAGCTAATGAAAAAATTATCCCTTACTTAAAAGCCCATCCTGGAGCATATGTCAAAATAGCAAATCGTCATCATACCGATTTTACACCAGAAACAGCTGCTGATATTGCAAGAAGTTTTGTTCCTCTTGCTGAAATTGATAGCTTTTTAAAAGCTAATCCTTATCCTATAAATTTCAATAATGTAGAATTACGATCTTTTGTTATTGAAAATGCTGAATATGGCATTAGAAATGCAATTCAAGCTTATGCTTTAACGCGTGCAGATTGGGAACGCGATCGTACAATTGACTGGAAAGCTCATGCCAAAAACTACTTAAGTCGCATGTATAATCTAGAAAGACAATTTTTAATAAATATGGAACCGTTTTTTCGTGGAACATTAAATGAATTTACAAATAATAGAGACAATGCAATACGCACACTAAAAGATACAATGGCTGATTGTTATGCAGGAAAAACAAATCTTACAGGGCAGGAAGTTTTATCATGCGCTGAAAGAAAACATAAGGGGTTAGGATATCTTCCTTTAGGGGGGCCCTCAACCTACTCAACAGGCGCAGCAATGTTACGAGATTTAGCTACTGGCAGTGCATCAGCACGCTTAGAAACAGCAGCAAATCCAGCCGCACCAGCGATGAATCCCTGGGCAATGGTTCCTTCATATCAAGCAGCACCAGGCTATTCCGGAACTGCAACATATCAAGCTCAAGGATTAATGGGTACACATCCATACCCTGCAGCAACCGCTGCTTACGGAATGAGTCCAAGAGTAATGAGCGCATATCCAGCAGCATTAGGTTATTCAGGAGCTGCGGCTGCTGCACCACAATTACAACTTGCTGTCCCGCAACAACAACTCACCCTTGAACAAAGAAGAAAACTAATGGTTCAAGACATCAATCGACAATTAATATTGCAAGGTAAATTTTTACCTGAACCTGCTATACAAGCAAGTCTTGAAAACGCATTACGCATGGCTACTGGTCTTCATTTTACAAATCAACAAATTTGCGATAGCGTTGCTGCAGGATTATTACAACCTCAACTTCCAAGCGCTAGATTAGCTCTTCAAGCACCAGATGCTTATGCTGGAGGAGCTGCGGCAGCTGCAGCTGTTAATCCAAATCAAGAAATAATAGATTATTTCGTTATGCAACATCCAATGTATCAAGCTAAAGCAAGGGCAACAATACTAGATCTTTTAACGTCCCTAAGCCCTCATCAAGCTCTACAGCATGCGGATAATAGCATGGAAAGCTTCTATCATTCAATAGGACTTGCAAAAGGTGGTCACCCTCATATAGGAGCGGCAACAGCAAGAGTGCCTAGTGCTAGCTCAGGAGCTGCGGCAGCTGCAGCTGTTAATCCAAATCAAGCAATAATAGATGCATTTGTTGGAAAATATTCAGATAAAGATAAGGCTCGAGCAAGAAATGCTATAAAAGGTGCTTTTGAAATGATTGCAACAACTAAAGCATTAGCAGGGGAGAACCCAGAAGCTCTTGCACGTCGAGCAATGGAACGCTATTAAATAACGATCCATCAATCGCCAAACACTTCACCGTAACGAAATATCACGGTGAAGTGTAACGAATTTGCTAAATATATCTTTAAAAAATAGCATTTGTCTTTTTTATAAAATGGCATTACTATGTTATATTATTCAATTTTTATATCTGCAAGGAGTGATTTTATGTTAACCAATAATGCTTCAAAATTAATGGCTGTTGTTCCTCAGTAAGAACATCGTCAATTTCTTATCTTTTTTAATTCAATCACCTCTAAACTCTGGTTTTGGTTGTTGTATTGAATTAGTATCTAATTTATATTTTTTCATTTTTATGTAAGGAAACGCATTATGAATAAGCATACACTGCTTTGCATTCGCGATATTAGAAAAATTTATACTACAAAAACAAGCTGCATCGAATCTTTAAAGGGTGTTACCCTTGATATTATGAAGGCCGAAGTGCTCGCGTTACTCGGTGTTAATGGCGCTGGCAAAACAACACTTTCTTCCATCATTGCAACGCTGCATCCTGCGACCTCTGGCGATATTCTAAAAAACAATGTTTCGATTTACGAAGATGTAACGGCATATCGAAGAACGCTTGGCTTTTGTCCACAAAAACCGAACATCGATATTATGCTTACGATTGAACAGAATCTTCTTTTTGCTGGACGATTTTTTTGCTTGCCTGAATCAGTAATTCAAGAACGAATGGCACTTTTGCTCAAAAAATTTGGTCTTGAAAAATATGCAAAGGAACAAGCGTATATTCTTTCTGGTGGCTACAAACAACGATTCATGCTTGCACGAACACTGATTCATTCACCTGAACTTGTTATTCTCGATGAGCCAACTGTTGGGCTCGATCCTCACGTTCGTCGAGAAATATGGGACATCATCAGACAATTGCGTAACGAAGGTGTAACCGTGCTTTTGACTACGCATTATCTTGATGAAGCAGAAGAGCTAGCTGATCGTGTTTGTTTGCTTGATAAAGGCGTTATTCAGTTAATCGATACACCAGAAAATCTTAAATCTAAACATGCGCAAGGCAGTTTGGAAGAAGTTTTTTTAAAGCTTATCGAAGAATCAAAAGAAGAAGCAGAAAGCTGCTAATCTTCGTTTAGTTTTTATTTAAAATTATATAACAGAAAGTATCACTATGTTGTCACTTAGTATTCGTACGTGCGCCCGGTTAGTATGGCGCGATATGGCCGTCTTTTGGCCAACCTTTACCAACCGTTTTATCAATGCCTGCATTTGGGTTTTAGTTTCCCTTGCAGTATTCCAGTACATTGGATTTGCCGATGCAACGATTGCACTCGGATCATTTATGGCGTGCGGAAACGCGGTCAGTTGGGGTTTTTTTGAAGTGATGGAAAACGTTGCTCGATTAATTTCCGATGAGCAAGGCGATCGATCAATCACCTACGCACTGACTTTGCCCTTGCCGCAATGGATGGTCTTTTTCAGAATTGCACTTTCTAATGCTCTGCAAGCGATTGCGATTGGTATTTTTATTTTACCTTTAGCAAAACTTTTATTGTGGAATTATTTCGATCTTACCAATGCAGATTTTGGAAAAGCATTATTCATCTTTGTTTTAGCTCATTTATTTTATGGATTCTTTTCTTTATGCCTTGCAAGCATGGTTAAAAGTCTAGAAGCAATCGGTGATATTTGGATGCGTGTTGTTTTTCCTCTCTGGTTCTTAGGAGGCTATCAATTTACGTGGGCGACATTATATACAAAAAGCGCTGTCCTTGCGTATCTCGATCTCTTGAATCCTTTGCTTTATTGCACAGAAGGTATCAGAGCCGCTTTGCTCGGGCAGGAAGGGTATCTTAATTTTTGGATCTGTTGCGCAATGCTCATTGGGTTTACTACCATTCTTGGTGTTGTTGGAACTCGTCGCATGATGCATAGATTCGATTGCTTATGATAGAAACAAAAAAAGAACGGCTTTTATGGAACATAAAGATCTTGTATGCTCTTTTGCAAAAAGATCTTTATGTTTTTAGGTTAACGGGGCTCAAGAGACGACTTATTAATAATTATATTTGGGTTACCATGCTCATTTTTATCTATCAATATGTCGGCCTTGGGCTGCTCTCTGGTTATGGAGCTTTTATCGCAACTGGAGAGGCTGCACTACGCGGCTGGTATTCGATTCATAATGATATCTTGAGGATTATATACGATGCGCAAAGTAATCGATCAATCGATTATTACTTGACATTGCCCATTTCGCAAACGTTAATATTTGTACAAATGATGATCGCATCAACCGTTCGGTGCATGATTTTAGCAAGTCTTGTTATTCCAGTCAGCAAACTTATTTTGCGCGATCATTTCCCTTTATCAGCGCTCGGGCTTATAAAATTTTTCATTATTTTTCTATGCGCTTATCTTTTTTACGGAGCGATGCATCTTTTGATTGCAAGTTTTATTAGCAACACGGAAGAATTCAATACGATGCGTATCAGAGTCAGCGATACTTTATTTTGGCTCGGCGCTTATTTTTTTACCTGGAACAAACTATATTCGCAAAGCAAAGTATTGGCTTATCTCGATCTTTTGAATCCATGTGTGTATGCATGCGAAGGCGCGCGCGCCGCTCTACTTGGCCAAACAGGATATCTTCCCTTCTGGATATGCTGTCTAGTACTTCTCTTGTTTACGCTTATTACTGGAATAACAGCCATCAGTCGTATGAAGCGAAAATTTGATTGCCTTTAAAAAGTTTTCTTTTTTATACAAATTGATACTATGATAATCATTATTATTTTTATACGAGAAAGATTTTTATGATTTTTAAAAGAATAACTTTTGCAGCTTTAAGCTTGCTTTTTGTTAACAATAATTTACAAGCTTCTGATGCTCAGGCAAATTTCGAAGAAGAGAACAAAGATGTCAAAGCATTTTTAGACTGTCTTGAGCAACATAAATCTTCCATAGACTCACGCACTAAACGGAGATATGAACATGTTATGCAACACAATATCAGTTATAATTCAGTTATAAAAGAAGTTGACCAAGTAGTTTATGCTTACTCAGAAAAACCAAGTCTTCACTTATCTTTCACCCGCATATTATTACAAGATCGAAGATATATAGTAAATTGCGCGTACAATACTTATAATTTTTTCCCTGTACACATTTTCATTGTACCTGGATTTTCTTGTTATGTTTTTAATAAAGCTCATTTGGATAAATTATTGTCTCTAGGTGCTAAAGTAGATGATTTGAATCTATCGCCTATTGTGAATTCTTTAAAGCATGTTTCAGAGCTTTATGAAAGATTTCTTTCAGCAAAAAAAAGCTAATACAACTAAAAACTTTTAGCTTAAAATAATGATTCATCTTCGAGATCGTCATCCTGAGGCGCGATCCAAGCGCCGTGAGGATCCAGGATTTATTGTTAATTGTTACCAAAAATTGCAAACTCTCAAACTTTTATTATTGCTCATGAAACAACATAATCGAACTGATTGTAAAAATATTATAGCCTGAGATTACGTTATAGCAACTCAAAAACTATGCCTTATAAAACCTGGATCCTCACGGCGCTTGGATCGCGCCTCAGGATGACGATTTCGAAGATAAATCATTATTTTTAAGCTAATGGTTTTAAGCTAATACATACATCACAAATTCTCCTTAGAACTAAAGATTGCCTTTGTTTTGCGATTCTTAATATACTGATTGGTAAGTAGTTTAAAGATTATTTATAAGCACAATTTCTCTAAGGAGATAGTATGTATTTGTGGGATGTTCGGGGCTTAGCTCAGCGGCTCAAGAAGGGCAAAATTAAAGAACACGAAGCTACTATTTACTGTATTTTAAGCCCGTTGCTAAGTATTTCTAACGGACTTTTTTTTGGGCTTTTATTATTCAGTCATCATATTGTTGAAAATTCATTCAAAGGCTGGCTTGGCGATCATCATCCCTTTACTCGTTTTTATACCATCTGGTCATGGAGTATGACATTCGCAACGATCATTATAAGCTTTAGTGGCATCTATATGTGTTATAAAGCAAATCAAAAAGGTGATGGTAAGGACTTTTGGACGCGCATGGCCTGTCTAAGTTTTCCCGTTAATTTTCATATTATTTTATATACGTTAGCAATTTTAAGCGTTTCTGGAATACTTTTTTATTATGCTTTGCAAAATGATATTATTCATTTCCAAGAAAGTATTTTGCCAGGAAGTTCAACAGGAACGCATCAGACTTCGGTTGGATTTTTTTCGGGCGTTGCAATTGTCAGAACATTACCTGAAAAATTTGAATTTTTTTTAAAACAAGCAAGAACGGTTATTATGATTGGCTATCCTGTTTTATCGCTTATTCCTCCTTTTTTATCGTTTTCTCATTATATGATTATAAAAAAGCTCATAAAACAGGTCTCAAAAAAATAATAACAAATTTGCATAAAGCGCTTAGGGATGGTACTTTTTACTTATTGTTGTTTATTTTTTAACAATCTTTAACTCCATATTTTTAATTCTTAAATATATGGCTTAAAAAAACTCCACAGGAGCATTCATGTCAAAAGAAGTCATAAGACCAAGTCAGTTTGGAAGAGTAAACCGAACTGAAGAACAGGATCTTGACATCGAACTTAACGATCAACAATTAGAAGAGCTGTCCAATTTATTCGAAGGTTTTTTTGAAACCAATAAATTAGGCAGAATTGTTGAAGGAAAAGTTCTTGAAGTTACCAACGACGGTATTCGCGTTGATATTGGTTACAAATCAGAAAGCGTTATTCCACGTTTTGAATTTTCACAATTCGAATTAAAAAAATTTAAAGTTGGTGATCCAATTGAAGTTATTCTGGATCAACTTGAAAATTCAGATGGCGAATTGGTTCTTTCTTATGAAAAAGCAAAAGCCCTCAAAGCTTGGGATACTATTTTAAAATATTACGAAAAAGGCGAAGCTGTTGAAGGCGTTGTTACGCACAAAGTAAAAGGCGGCCTTTCTGTTGATATCGGCATTCCAGCATTCTTGCCAGGATCACAAGTTGATATTCAACGCGTTACTAATTTTGATCAGTATGTTAACACAACGATCACTGCAAACATTATTAAAGTAAATAAAAAACGCGGAAATGTGATTATTTCTCGTCGTAAATTCCTTGGCGACCAACGTACAGAAGTCCGCAAAAAAGTTCTTGATGTTATTTCAGAAGGACAAATTATTCAAGGCCAAGTTAAAAACATTACCAATTACGGTGTGTTTATTGATATAGGCGGCGTTGACGGATTGTTGCACATCACTGATATGACCTGGGGACGCATTTCTCATCCAAGCGAAATATTAAAAATTGGCGATTCTATCAATGTCAAAATTCTTTCATTCGATAAAGATAATCAAAAAATATCTCTTGGCATGAAACAACTTTCTGACAATCCATGGGAATCTATGGATAAAGCAATTTTACCTAATTCACGCATCAAAGGTAAAATTTCAAACATTACTGATTATGGTCTTTTTATTGAGATTCAAAAAGGTGTTGAAGGGCTTATTCATATTTCTGAAGTTTCGTGGATTGATCGCATTACCGATTTAAAAAAATATTACAAAATTGGTGATGAAGTTGAAGCTTTGGTTATTTCGCTCGATAAAGATAATCGTCGTATGTCTTTGAGTATTAAACAGCTTGAAAAAAATCCATGGGAAACTGTTGCTGCAGAATTCAAAATTGGCGACAAGATTAAAGGTACGGTAAGCAACATTACTGATTTTGGTATTTTTGTGTTACTCAAACCTGGAATCGATGGCCTTGTGCACGTTTCTGACTTATCATGGACTGAACACATTGAGCATCCTGGTGACATGTTTAAACGTGGATCAGAGATCGAAGCTGTTGTGTTAGCCGTTGATATAGAAAACAAAAAAATATCTCTTGGCATCAAACAATTATCTCAAAATCCATGGGAAAATATCGATTCTATTTACAAAATTGGCAATATCGTTTCTGGTACCGTATCGCGTATCACCAACTTTGGTCTTTTTGTAAAACTTGAATCTGGCGTTGAAGGGCTTGTGCATATTTCTGAATTAAGTGATCTTAAAAAAGATGATGCAAAAATTGAAGATCTTTTCAAAGTTGGCGAAAAACGTGATTTCCGTGTTATCAAAGTAAGTAAAGATGAACATAAACTTGGCTTAACCACAAGACTTACTGCTGATCCAATGCGCGAAAAACACGAAGATCGTGGCGATCGTCAAGATCATCGCAAATCATTCAAGTCATCTCAATCTCGCGAAGAACAACATACAGAATCTGCACCAAAAGCTAAAAGTGCTTTCCAGATGGAACTTGAAAAAGTCGCTAATCGTCAGAAAAAGGATTAAGGATATCTATGGAACATACGTTAGCTATTATTAAACCGGATATAACAGGCGCTGGTCGCGAGTTTGAAATCTTGCAAGCTATTACGCAACATGGTTTTAAAATCGTTGCTTGTGAAAAAAAACAATTAACTGCGCAAGAAGCTGAAGATTTTTATGCTGAACATAAAGGTCGTCCTTTTTTGCCAGAATTAGTTGATTTTATGAGTTCAGGTTCAGTGATTGTGCTTGTGCTCGAAAAACCAGAAGCTATTGTTGGCTGGCGTGAATTAATGGGCGCAACAGATCCTGCACTTGCTCAAGAAGGAACTATTCGTAAACGTTTTGGCGCTTCAAAAGGCTCAAACGCTACTCATGGCTCTGATTCTCAAGCTAGTGCAAAGCGTGAAATTGCTTTCTTTTTTCCGCATTTAGCTTAAAAAAAATGAAAGGGAATATGTATGATGCTGCTTTTTATTGCTCTTTATGCATCTTCCCTTTTTATTTCTTTTTTAAACTCAACTGAGCATTGGATCATTATTCACGGAACTTTTGCTAAAAATAATACATGGCACGCAGAAGATAGCGAGGAGCGGAAAATCTTAAAAAAAAGACTTGCCGAAGATCGTAGTTCTGGAGAATTTCATATTCATTCTTTTGTGTGGTCTGGTCACAACAATCATAAAGCACGATTAAGTGCCGCAAAAGAATATATTCTTTTTTTAGAAAAAATATTAAAAGAAAGTAAACATCCATCTAGAATATCGTTTCATGTAATTGGTCATAGTCATGGAGCGACTATTGCGCTTCTTGCTGCTCAATTATTAGTTGAGCAAAAACAATCTCTTTGTATGGCTGAGCTTTTTTGTTTAGGGATTCCTATCCACATTTCATGGTATCCAGACGCTCATAAAAACATAAAATGTATGTACAATTTGTTTTCTTATGGTGATGGTATTCAACCTTTAGGAGGAGTTTTCCAAAGAATTTTTCCAGAATATTTTTTTGCATACAATATTCAAGTCTTGTATGATTTTAGTTGTCCAAGTCACACAGAAATGCACGAACCTAAGCTCTTATCTCATTTGCCAAATTTACATAAAGCATCTAAACATCATGCTAAAAATATAATTTTACATATAAAAAAAGCAGATAATGCAAAATCTTTTCATCTTTTTATGGCTGCAGATGATGATCGAGAAAAAGATCTTATAGCAGACAAAGCTTTTACGCATCAAATTTTGGGACTCTTTTCAGAGACTCGATTGAAATTAAGTCGCATAAAAAAGAAAAAAATCGAAGCGCTCAAAGAACGTTTAATTGGTACTATGTCATATGATTATGCATCACATTAATGCACCTATTGGATTTATTGATTCTGGCATTGGTGGATTTTCTATTCTGAATACTATTGCTCATGCATTACCAAACAGAAACATTATCTATATCGCTGACGCTGCGCACTTGCCCTACGGGAATAAGAGTCACGATTTTCTATTGCAACGAGGCATTGCGTTGACAAAATTTTTAAAAAGTAAACAAGTAATGACTATCTATATCGCCTGCCACACGCTCAGTTCAACAATATTATGGCAACTACAAAAACTTTTTCCCGAAATTAGATATGTTGATTGTCTACCTCCAACGATCACAAAAGCACTTGAACAGAGTGTTACAAAAAAAATTGGCGTTATGGCTACAGAAGCTACGATCAAAAGCGCAATGCATCAAACATTACTTTTATCTAAAAATGTTCATTGCAGCGTAACATTACAAGCATGTCCACTTTTTGTGCCTCTTATCGAACAGCAATCAACTGAAGAAGAATGCGTGAACGCGATTAATCTTTATTTACAACCATGTATCAAAAATAATGTTGATACTATTATTTTAGGATGTACACATTATTGGTTTATCGAAGATTTTTTAAAAAAACAAGCGCCGAGCATTACGTTTATTAGTGCTGCAAACGCTCTGAAAGCAAATAGTGATAACAACAACAAAAATATTTCTATCTTTACAACAGCCACAGATGCTTACTTAGAAAAAGCGGTGCAACATTATTGTTTTCATAGCATGTGTTGCTCAATAACCTTAGAATCTATGCATATATAACTAGAAATCTGGAACAACGCGACCGCAAGCATCCATCCGTCGTTGCGCAAAGCGCTATTAAAAAATATCTTTAATAGTATATAATAAAATACATTATTAAAAATTATTACAAAAGGTTTTTTAGTGTCTCAAAATATTCGTAATCTTGTCTGGATAGACCTAGAAATGACTGGTCTCGATCCTTTGCAAAATGTCATTCTAGAAATTGCTTGTATTATTACTTCGCAAGATCTTGAAGTCATTGCACAAACACCTTCTATTGCAATTAATCACTCTGAAGAAGTGTTAAAAAAAATGGATGCTTGGTGTGTTAAAATGCATACAGAAACAGGTCTTTTGGATGCTGTTAAAAAATCATCATTTTCGCTGCAAGACGCAGAGCAACATATCTTACATTTTGTAAAAAATTATTGTTATGACGACAAATCTCTGTTGTGCGGCAATTCAATTTGGTTTGATAAATTTTTTTTACGTTTGCATATGCCAACATTATATAATTTTTTGCATTATCGCATTATCGATGTTTCTACCGTAAAAGAGCTCATTCGTCGCTGGTATCCAAACGATCCGCAAGCAAATTTTAAAAAAAATAATTCTCACAAAGCGCTAGAAGACATTCAAGAATCAATCGCTGAATTAAAACATTATAAAAAACATTTTTTTAAAAATAGCTTAATGCCATAAACATAGTACAACTATTTACAAAATGCTTATTATAATTTATGATTGAATTTAATCTATATTTTATACATATGAAAGCAATATGTTTATGAAACTAAAATTATTTTCTATACTTTTGATAGCATGCTGTTTTATAAATGTTATGCATGGTGCCGACACTGAAGCTGAATATACAAAAGCTAAAGCAAGTTTATTAGAAAAAGAAATTTATTATTTAAAAACCTCTATTGCGTTTTATAAAACAGGTTTTAATGTAGAAAAACAAGTAACACAACAAGATGCATCTCTACTAGAATCATTACAAAACTTGAAAGATAAAAATGCTCAACTTTGCACTAAATATGGAATCTTAGAAAAAATTAAATTTTCATTTCCACAAAGCATTGCTACTAACAAAGCACAACTTTCTTATGAAACTGCAAAGTCTTGCTATGACTTAGCTTTAAAAACTTTTAAAATAGCAGAAAAAAATCGAGAAATTGATGCTAGAAAAAAAATAGCTGCTCAAAAAAAATCTGATGTTGCAAGAAAAAAAGAACAAGCTAAAACTCCACAAAGAAAAACTCCACAAAGAAAATTTCAAACACAAGCAGCGATTGTTTTTCTGCAACAGCAAAAAGTAACCGCTATAAAAGAACAACAAATCCCTAAAGAAGAAAGAGAAGTATTACAGGCACAATACGATCAAGAAATTGCTATGCAAAAAGAACGCCAAAAGCGACAATATACTGCAGTCAAAGAAAAACGAAACCCATTACAAAAAGCATTACAAGTGGAAGCGCAACAGGAAACAGAAGCTATGACTTTAATGCGACACCAAGTACAACAATTTCTCGAAGCAGAAAAAATTCGCGAACAAACTGAAACTGCTGCAAAACAACAAAAAGAAGAAATGGCTCGTCAACTCCAAATAGAAAATGCGCAAATGAACCCTCATAAAAAATCTGTAGCACCTCAATCTTATTCACCTATACCAATTACTCCTCCTATTCAAACAACAATACCTATAGATTCTCCAACAGAAGAAGAAATTCGTGAATATACATTATTTGAAGCTCGAAAAATTTCCATTTTAATGAGAGTATTAGAAAAAAAAATAGCTTCCGAAAAACAAAAACCTGACCCTAATGAATTGCGAATAGAGAAAGCAGAGCAAGAACTCAGTGCCTTCGCCGAGCGCTATTTAGATATTTTAATTGCTAATCCCACATTTCCAACCATTCTTCAACAAACAAATGACATTTTAATGCATCGAGACCCTAAAGACTTACGGCCTAGGCGTGGTTATAAGTACCCTCAAAAATCATTTATTACACAACGATCGATCCCTTATTCTAGAGAACGCCCTCGAAAACAAGAAAATCCTAAAAAAATTACTCATCCCAAAACTACAGGCCTTTTATGAAGCTAAAATTATTTTCTATACTTTTGATAGCATGCTGTTTTATAAATGTTATGCATGGTGCAAGTCCTTTAGAATCACAATCTTCAAATAAAAAATGTATTCAAGGTCTAAAAATAAATATTACTGCTATTGAAAAAATGTTTTCAATCGCGCCCGAACCTCTGCCATCATTTGAAACAGAACAAAAAGAATTAGAGTATTTGCAAAAAAGACATGCAATGCTTAATGATTTGTATAAAAAAAAACAAGCTGAAGATAGTGAAAAAGGAAAGCAAAAAAAACAATTAGCTGCTGCAATAAGACAGCAAAAAAAAGAAGCAGCTGATCAAATGGAAAAAGCAAAACAAGCTTTTAGCGAAAAACTTCAAACAGGATCTGCTAAAACTAAAGAGCATATTAAAATTTTAAAACGATATATTGATGGTATTGAAGAAAATTTTCCAAAAACAAAAACAATTATGCCAGAATTAAAAGATGAAAGTGGGTTAAGTGATGATGAAATATTGGCAAATCTACAACAAAGAAGTCAAATGCTTACTAAATATCAACAAGAAGTAGAAAAAATGATATTATTTCCTATTCAAGGAGCGATATCTGCAAAATTTTCAGAAACAGAAGTTAAGCAATTTGCATCAATTATAGAAACTATCATTATGATGAATGCATTAGAAAAAACAATAACTTCTGAAAACCAAAAAACTAATCCTAATGGATTATGGATAGATAATTTAAAGCAAGAACTCGATGTCTTCACCACACGCTATTTAGGTATTTTAATGGAGCATCCTACATTTTCAACCATTCTTCAACAAACAAACACAACATTAACGGATCAAGATCCTCAAGCCTTACAACCTATACACCATTCCAAATCTCCTCGACTTTCTTTTATTCCACAACGATCACACCCTTATTCTCGCCCATAAAAAATAACACGAGAAAAATTACTCATCTCAAAACTACAGGCCTTTTATGAAACTAAAATTATTATCTATACTTTTGATAGCATGCTGTTTTATAAATGCTATATATGGTGCAAGTCCTTTAGAATCACAATCTTCAAATAAAAAATGTATTCAAGGTCTAAAAATAAATATTGCTGCTATTGAAAAAATGTTTTCAATAGCGCCCGAACCTCTGCCACCATTTGAAACAAAACAAAAAGAATTAGAGTATTTGCAAAAAAGACATGCTATGCTTAATGATTTGTATAAACAAAAACAAGCTGAAGATAGTGAAAAACCAAAGCAATCTGCTATTCCAAAAAAAAAATTAAAACCAAAAGCTACAATTATACAACAAACACCTATACAACAAACACCCATTAAAATAGATAAATTATTTCCCGGAGATCTTGCTATTCCAACTCATACAAAATTTGAACGAAGTAAATATTTAACACAATTATTTACTGCCCAAAGAAATGCATTTTTGTATCCAACAAAAAATCAACCTCAAGAAACCACTGACGAAGCATTTTTAAAAAGAATCAAAGAACAATTAAAAGAACAATTAGCTGTAGTAAAATTAGCGCGTATTACACAATCTAAAGCGACTAAACATGCTGCTGCTCAAAAAAAAGCTCAAATTGCTGCAGAAAAAGCTCAAATGATTGCTCAAAAAAAAGCTCAAATGATTGCTCAAAAATTGAAACGCGATCAAGAGCTTTTCAGCAAACCAGTTACGCAAAAACAACCTACACCTGCTTCCACAGAACATGTAGAACCAGTCAGTCGCAGGAGATTAGCGTTTAAAAAACAAGAGCGCACTGTAATTTTAAAACCTCAACCCAATTCAACTGCTACAAGTAGCAGTATGGATACAACAGAAGACACTAGTTTTTCGCCAATAAATTTTGATATTGCCGACATAACATCTGAAGATCTTTTTGAATTACCAGAAGAAGATTTTTCTATGCTATTTGCGCTGACTCATGATGATCCTTTTTTATCACCTGCTCTTGCAGAAGCAGGCGCAGGCGCAGCATTACCATCTGTTAGTCATATGGAAACAGAAGAAGACTCTTTTTCTCTGTCTTCCGGCGAGGAATCAGAACAAGAAGAACCCGCAAGCGCTCTACCTGAGCCAGAATCAAAACATCACACACACAAAAACAAACATTATCGATCATTTGTTAAAAACATAGTTGGTGTTCGCACAGAACCTTACAAACGAAAACCTCGATCTCGCAAACAAAATGAATCGGACATTGGCAGATTATTGAATTTAGATGCGTTGTCATAATTATTTTTTATCTTGAACTTTATAACCTAAAGCAAGCAATTCCGTTCGTAATGCATCGGCCAACTTCCAATCTTTTTTGCTACGCGCATCTTCACGTTTTTCGATCAGTTCTTGCATTTTTTGCGTTATTATAATTTCTTTTTCGGGCAATGGCTGCATGGTCAATCTAAAAATATTTTTGATAAACCATTTTATCGCTGGCAATGCATCGTGATTATGAAGATTTTCGAAAATGGCTCCTAAAGCGCCAACGGTGTTCAAATCATCTGCCATGAACATCATGATTTTTTGCAGAACTTCATTTTTTTCTATCTCTGTTTCTGTAACAGATTTTGCTGCTGGTATATCTTTGAGCGCATTGCATAATTTTTGATATGCCTTAGAACTTGCTTCTAAATTCTCAAAAGAAAAATCGAGTGGCGAACGATAATGATGCTGAATATAATAAAAGCGAACAATCATCGGATCGTATGACGCAAAAACATCGCGTAGCGTAAAAAAATTATGCAACGATTTTGACATTTTTTCTTGATTAATATTTACAAAAGCATTGTGTATCCAGAATTTAGAAAATTCATGTCCCAATAATCCTTCTGATTGCGCTCGTTCATTTTCGTGATGCGGAAAAATTAAATCCATTCCGCCACCATGAATATCGATATGATCTGCTAAATGTTGTTTTGCCATAGCCGAACATTCAATATGCCAACCTGGTCTTCCATAACCCCAAGGACTCTTCCAAAAAGTACCTTCTGCTTCTGATTTCCATAATGCAAAATCGAGTGGATCTTCTTTTTTTTCGTTAATTTCAACACGTGCTCCAATTTTTAAATCATCGATATTACGATTAGAGAGCGTGCCGTAAGAATCAAATTTTTTTACGCGATAATAGACATCGCCATCAACAACATACGCATAATCTTTTGTAATAAGTCCTTGAATAAAGGCTACTATCGCATCAATGGTCTCTGTAACGCGCGGCTGCATCGTAGGAACAGCGCATTGCAAAGCTTGCATATCTTCTTGATAGGCATCAATATATTTTTGCGCAATTTCTTTATAACGATTTTTATCACCTAATTCTTTTTCTGCGCGATTCAAAATTTTGTCATCAATATCGGTAAAATTTCGACAATAGATAACTTCGTATTTTTGATATTTTAAAAATGCTACCAAAATATCAAATGTTACATAACAGCGGCCATGGCCAAGATGCGCATAATCGTACGGCGTAATTCCGCACACATAAAGATGCACTTTTCCTTTTTGTATCGTAGTAAAATTTTCTTTTTTTCTTGTTAATGTATTAATAAACGAAAGCATATAAAATTCCTCTACAATCTTAAAATACTAAAAAACTACGTCCTACTAAGCTTATCGAAGCTGGCTAATTTTTCAAAAAATAGTATTCTGTTTGCTTATTTTATCATGGAATCGAAAAATACTAAAAGCATGGTGCGCAGGAGCCTGAGCATGACTTTAAAAAAGTTACAATTTTTATATCTTTTTTTACTAAGCGCAATTATATATTCGCAAACAAATGCATCGGCATTACAGCTTGTTTTAGCTCAAAAAGAACACATTAATAACATTTATATCAAAGGACTTTCTCTTCTTCCTGAAGATACTATTTTGAATAAAATTCCTTTCGAAAAAGGTGATCTTTTTGAAAAAGAAAAAACCATAAAAGCTATAAAAAATATTTATGAATTAGGTTACTTTAAACAAGTTCATTTTAAAACACATACAATCAAAAAAGGATTGATTGATCTGTATGTTTTTATTGAAGAAAAAATACCTTTGAAAGAAATTATTTTTAAAGGCAACAAAGCTCTTTCTACAAAAGATTTAAAAAAGAAATTAGGCGAATTAGTTGCCGCTGAAGAACCTGAATTAAAAAAATACGCAGCTGCTTTAGAACAATATTACGCTGAAAAAAATTATCATTTTGCAAAAGTAACGACTTCGTTACAAGTTGAAGATAAAAAAGGAATCGCTATTTTTACCATAAAAGAAGGTCCTGTTGCCCTTGTTAAAAAAGTTCGTTTTCACGGCAATAATCATTTTAGCGGCAAAAGATTGCGTTCATTATTATTCACGCGAGAAGATTGGATTTTAGGCGTTATGGATCGAGCTGGAACCTACAATCCACTCGCTGTTGAACAAGATCGCGATACGCTTGAAAAATTTTATCAAAGCAATGGATATCTTCACGCAAAGGTTCCTAAAGCTGATATTGCTTTTGATGCAAAAAAACAAGAAATTACGATTACCTTTGATATTCAAGAGGGCGATCTTTATACCATTTCACACCTGAGCGCGCCTGGTAATGATGAAATTTCAGAAGAACAACTTTTAGAACGCATTCCTTTGCGTGTCGGTCAATTATATTCTCGAGAGCTTGTTAGATTTTCTATCGAACAAATACGCAATGCTTGGGGTGCTAAAGGATACATTTATGCTGACGTCGAGCCTTCTATCGAACCTGATGACGAAAAGAAAACGGTTGCCATTAGTTTTTATTCACAGCCTGGAAATACCGTTCGCGTGAATCGCATTCATATTTTTGGTAACCAAAAAGGTCGTGATAAAATTATTCGTCGTCAATTAACGTTTGAAGAAGGGGATCTTGTTACCACGCAAGCGATGGAAGAATCTAAAGCACGTGTTTCTCAACTTGGTTACTTTGATTTAAAGGAAGGTATTAACTGGAAAATTAATCGATTGACTGATGATACCGCTGATCTTGATTTACTCGTTAAAGAAATCAAAACTGGACGCTTTGAATGGAAAACAAGTTATGGTGGATCTCCAACACGACTTGACTCTCCAAATACTGGATTGATGGCAGAATTCACCGCAATGGATCGCAATTTATTAGGCAAGGGACTCTATGCACAACTCATGGGACGATTAGGCGCTGAAGAAAAAGCTCTTACCATTAGTTTTGCAGAACCATGGTTTTGCGACAAACCAATACGGATTGGATTCGATGGTTTTTTTAATCATGCAACATATGATGAAATCAAAAAAGTTGAACAGCCAGTTGGCGAAAAACAACTTGGTGCTTCGTGGAACGTTGGATTCGTTTCTAAAAAACTTGATAACACCGCTTTTTTATTTGATGTTGGATTCCAAAACGTTGATCATTTAGGGCCTATGCCAAAAGCATCTATTAGCTCTAATCCTGTTGATCAAGCAGAATACCAATTAATTTTAGATGAACGATTCAAAGGTGGTCAGTATGCATTTTTCCAAGCTGTTATCAGAAAAAATACTTTGAATCATCACTTGCATATTACAGAAGGCATAAAACTTGATTTCAGTTCTCGCATTGCGATTCCAAGTATTGGCAGAAGTCCTATAGGATTTTACAAAATAGAAGGTGATGGTCATTGGTATACTTCGTTAATCGGTGATTATTTGCTTGTGTTCCATGGCCACATTCATGCTGGACTTGTTTCGGAACTTGGTAAACGACAAATTCCTTATCGTGAATTATATAACATTGGCGGTCCTGCAAGTGTTCGCGCATGGCGCTTTGGTCAATTAAGCCCTCTCTGGTATACAAGCGGACTTGCAAGCAACAAAGAATGGCTAGGAGAGCCAATTGGTGGCAAAAAAGCATTCTTTATTAATCTTGAACTTGTCTTTCCTATGACTGATTCGATGACGATAAAAGGTTGTATTTTTTATGATGGTGGTGCTGGTTGGGATACTCCAGATGCACGAACGATTGTTCCAAGTCATCTTAAAAATAATAAATTTGATTATCGACATTGCATCGGTGTTGGCTTGCGCCTTCTAGAGCCACAACCTATTCGTTTTGATTGGGGTTTTAAATTGGATCCGCGCAAAGGTGAGTCATCAAGCGAAGTACAATTTTCTGGATATTATGATTTTTAAACAATAAAAAAAGTTCCGTATTTCTACGAAACTTTTTTTGTTTTAAATGATTTATTGTAAATGATTAAACTTTTGCGTCTTCGACTTCTTTTGCCAAATTTGTGTAATGTCCTGGACGTAATCCTGATTCTTCTTTTGAACTCAATTCAGCAACCAGCTCATCACGTCTTATTTCTCTTAATGTTGGTTCATTAAGCCCATTTGCAACTTGTTTATACTTATTTTTAGCGCCTGCTAAATCAGCTTTTACTTGTGCTCGATCTTTCGATTGCCCTGCAAGATCATCAGTCAAATCTTTTATATTTGGAGACTTTAAGCCAGCAGCTTCTTCTAACGCATCTACTTGTGCATTATCATGATTATAATATGCTTTTCTTAGCGCTTTTAATAATGCTATTTCATCTTCTTTTGGCATTTTCCGTATAGCTCTTGCATGATCTTGATTCGTAGTTTTGATTACCTTAAGTGTTGTCGCTCTTGCGTCGGTTAAAGCTTTTAATTGAGCTTTTAATTGTGCAATCTTAGCACGTTCTTCTTTAGCTTCTTTTTTTAAACGAGCAAGAACAACTGGCTCTGTTTCTTTTGCTATTTTATTAGAAAGTCTTGTAAGTTCATCGTTTGCTTTTTGAATTTTTTCTTCTACTCGATTCAGTGCTCTTTCTGTAACGCGAGTATGAACTACAGGATCTTTTGCTTCTGCTCTTGCTGTTGTTAATTCATGCTTTTCATCAAAATAATGTTCTAATTCTGATTCTACATTTTCTATTCTACGTTGTGTTTCTGAAGCCTTTTTAGCTTTAACATCATTCTTTTTTTGTACGATTGCTTCTTCTGGAGTCATAGATGCTCGTTTTGTTTTTTTTGCTGAAGCCTTAGCTGTGCTTGTAGCTGTACCTTTTGGAGCCTTTGATTTTTCTTTCGGTACTGCAGGCGCTGTTTTTTCTGTTCTTTCTGATGATGGTTTTTCTGGATTAAGAGCTACTGCTTTGCGTGCTGCACGACGATTTGATTCTGCAACAAGCGGCAATACACTGCTTAAAACAATCACTGCTAATAAAAAATTTTTCATAAATAGCTCCTTTTTTGTATTTATTTTTCAATCAAAAAGCATTTTAATAATCCATTAAAAAACAAATCAATAGTTTGGCTTAAAAGTTAAAGCCTAGCTTATGCATACGTTCTATTTGCTTTTTATTTTTCATAGCCTGTATGGTAAAAAGAGTTATTTTTATCAAAAGATTACTGTAAAAAAATATGAAAAAATTTATATATTTTATCGGTTTGCACATTTTTTTTATCTGTTGTTTTATTTATAAACAGACGCATAATGCGCGCATTTTATATCAAAAACAACTTTATGAAAAAGAATTAACATTATTGCAAAGTCATGAATATGAACTGAATGCCACGCTTTATGCTTTACAAAATACCGAAAAAATACAATCGTACGCGCTGAATGATTTACAAATGCAACCAATTTCTTTAAAAAAAATTAAAAAAATATTACCAGAAAAAGTATTATGAATTTACGAAAAGAACGAACTGTTTTTATTTTTTTTATCTTCTGTTTTTTGTCTTTAATTTTAATTATTCGTTTATTCTTTTTACAAATAAAATATTACGATTTTTTTAGTAACTTAGCGCACAAACAATATTATGTTTCTTTAGTTTCTAAGCAAGAACGAGGAATAATTTTTGATAGGCATGGCCTGCCTTTAGCGCTGAACAAAGAGAGTATTTCTGCATTTATTATGCCACACAAAATTAAAGATCATGCAAAATTAGAAACATTTTTAAAAAACTATTATCCAGCAGCTTTTGAACGATTAAAAGATAAAAAACATAGTTATTTTATGTACGTTAAACGAAAGCTCACAGCAGAAGAAGAAAATTTTATTAAAAAAGAAATTCCTGAAGATATTTATTTTATAAAAGAACCGAGTCGATTTTACTCACAAAGCGCTACTGCAAGCATTACTGGTATTACAAATATTGATAATCAAGGAGTCTTTGGTATTGAATTATGGTACAACAATCTTTTATCTGGAACGCCAACTACCGTGTTTTTAGAAAAAGATGCACGATCAGGTCGCTTCTGTTTTTCCGAAAACATTACTGATGATGGCAAAAAAGCTGAATCAATCACGCTTACTATTGATGCGCAATTACAATTTCTTGTTCAGCAAGAGCTTGTAAAAACAATTGAAAAATATAAAAGTTCTCAAGGCGCTGCCATCATCATGAATCCCGAAACAGGCGATATCTACGCTTTAGCAACGTATCCAACTTTTGAAACTACTGAGACAAAACATTTAGAAAACGTTACGACTAAAAATGTTGCCGTTACCGAAAGTTATGAATTCGGATCTGCTTTTAAAGCTTTTTTTGCGCTTGCTGCATTAGAAGAAAACATGGTAACTCCTGATGAACTCATTGATTGTCATAATGCCGCAACTGCTTTTGTTGAAGGCCGACGCGTTAATACTGTTCCTCATTCTGTTGCAGGAACGATTACGTTTTCTGAAGTGATTCAAAAATCGAATAATATCGGGATTGCAAAAATAGCAAAACGATTAGGAACACCTTTGTATGATCATTATAAAAAAATGGGATTTGGACAAAAAACGAATATTCCTTTCCCTGGAGAACAGGCTGGATTTTTAATGCATCCTCATCAATGGTCCAAGCAATCAGTCATTTCACTTTCGTATGGATACGAGGTTTCAGCAACACTTTTACAACTTGCTACTGCATTTTGTCTTTTTTGTAATGGCGGTCATCGAATCTTTCCTAAATTACTTGTAAATCAAAAGACTCCAGTTCTTGAAAAAATCTATTCTGATCAAACAATTCAAACCATGAGAACTATTTTACAAGAGACCGCGGAATCAGGAACAGCAAAATACGCTAAAGTTGATGGATACCTGACGATCGGTAAAACGAGCACGGCTAATCTGCTCGAAAATGGTGTTTATAATCCACACAAAAATTTATATGGATTTGTTGGCGCAATCGAAAAAGGATCTTATAAAAGAGTCATCGCGTGTTTTGTAAAAGAATCGCCGTATCATAATTTGTATGCAGCAACTGTTGCAGCGCCTTTATTTTATCGAATTGCAGAAAAAATGATTGTTCATGATACTGTATGGTGATAAAACAAAAGTAAAGAACTTGTCTTTGTCTCAAGCCTATTTTAGACTCAGTACCTACTTTTATAAAAAATGAACATGATACATTATAAGATTTATCTATCTTGATAGTATCAAAAAAAGGAAAATTCATGAAGAAGATACTTGTTGCTTTTATGTTATGTTCTTTTGCACTATACGGAGAGACTCCAAAATATAGTCAAACCTTTCTTTTCACTCGTCCTGCTCAACAAAATTTACCCTTACGACAATCTGTATGGCATGATATTTTATTCAACAAAAAACAAAAATTTTCAATCGATGTTGCAGTTTTTGGACAAAACTCTGGATACTCAAAAGATATTGCGCAATACTTTTTACCACCTAACAGAAGCACGCTCTTGGTCAACTCAACGGCATTAGATCGTGATGTCTTACCCTACTGGTTAGGATTACCAGAAGCATTTAGTGGAAAATTAACGCTTGCTCCAAAACAATCGCAAGCAGGTGGACTTATCGAAGGCCGATTAAATTTAGGAGATATCTTAAAAGTTGGCGATGTAATGGGCGTTAATTTTTTAGAAAATTGGTCAGTCTTTGCTTCTATAGCCATTATTAATGCAAAAAATAATTTACATCTTACACAATCAGATATCATTAATGCTGCATCGCCAGCGCTGCCTGTTTATGATATTTTAACTGCTTTTAATAATCCAACGTGGAAGAATGATAAAATTAATGGACAAGAAAAAGTGACTGGTGTTTCCGAAATTCGAATCGGTCTTGCAACAACACTTATTTCAACCGAACGTGCTCATGCTGCGACGTATTCGTGCATGACTTTTCCGACAAAACTCAAACAATCAAATGAATATCTTTTTAATGCATTCAATGGTTACGGACACGTTGGCCTTGTTTGGGGTATCTCGTTTTATGTTCCTTTTAATCGACCAACAGATAGTTATAAAATTGCACTCACGTTAAATTTTGAAAATATTTTTCTTATGAAATCCTATCAGTATCGTACGTTTGATTTAAACAATAAGCCTTGGAGTCGATTTATGCTGATGCGTAAAAAAAATGATCCTTCGGGATTATTATATCCAGGGGTTAATGTGTTAACGCATAAATTAAAAGTGCATCCTCACAGTATTATAGATTTTTCTTCGGGCTTTCGTGTTACCTCTGGCTACTTCCAAGCTGAAGCTGGCTTTGCATTATGGGCTGCTGGAGGGGAAAAATGTGAAATTTTACATGATTCATGGATAGCTGATTATGGTATTGCAGGAACAGAACTCAATACTTCAGCAAACGAAAGTACCATTTCTCACCGAGCGCCCAATGATCCTGTCTTTATCACAATCGTAGAAAACAATCTTGATCTACATTCTTGCAGCCAACCACCAAATCTTGTGTATAAAGCTTATGGAACTATTGGTTTGCAAAATATGGGACAGCATGGCAGTTTTGATTTCACTATTGGTGCTTACAAAGAATTCCCGCACAATAAGACCGACGCTTTAGGAACGTGGGGCATTTGGGTGACCTCAGGAGCTGCTTTTTAATGATGTGCGCGATGGCTGATGGATCCTTGCGGTCGCTATGCTTCCCTGAGGATGACGAGAGCTTGTTTTAAGCCTACAACAACATCCAATATATCGACCAGATCGTGCTTTTTTGACTTTTCAATTATAAAACTATAGACTAGATTTTAGTTATATGGTTTTGTTCTTAAATGGAAAGGTTCTCAAACTATGAACAAAAAATCTTTATTCGTTTTCACTGCTCTTTTATTCAATGCATCTTCTGCGCATTCATCTATTTCATCAATAACAGTTCCTGCTCATTTAGCTGATTTATTGATTAAATCTGAAATTGTACTTCTTAATGTTGCCTCAGTGTTTCTCGTATCTGTGATAATCGGGGACACAATACGCTCTGTTCGTAATTATTTTGCTAATAAAGCTTATGAGGCGGCAAATCTTAAAAAACAACAAAACAAATATGCTGAACAAATGAAGCTTAATAAAGAAATAAGTCTCGCAAAAGCAAAAGCTGCATAACTTGCGATTGCTAAAGCGATGGAAGCTGGCGATTACAAAGCTGCTACCGAAGTTAAAGCTTACTAATTTTTTAAAGTTTTAGAATATAGGCTCTTGGTTATTCTATAGCATAAGAGCCTATATTTTTGGTGTTCTATTAACTGGTGCTCTTTGAATAGGAGCTGTTTTTACTGTTTCATAAAATTTTATTTTTGGTAATTGAGTGCTAGTTGGCTGTTTATGATGTACAGGTTTTCTCTCTACATTCTTAATCACCGTATCAGCAGTATCAGTCACACTGTCTTTTTGAGCTTGTTGCTCCATTAAAACTGCAGCTACAAGCGCCAATCTTTCTTCTTCTTCTGTAGCATTTGGCTCAAAAATCACTTGATTCACCGATGGCGGTTCTGGTAACGCAATAATTGCTTTTTCTGCAGAACCATTACTAACTTCAATAACTTTGACTGGCTCAACTACTTCAAAAGGTGCTTGTGGAGCTGGAGGGAATATAATTTCTTCTTCTTGTTTTAGCTCTGCATTTTCATCGTCATCCCAATATAAATCTTCATCTTCTTCAAGTTCTTGTTCTGCCTGTTCTTGCAATTGTTCTGCACGAGCTTGATTAAGCTTATCATGCATTGTTTGCTGTTTTGGACTCAAAGTATCATCATCCCAACTATCATCTTGATCATCATCACTGCCTTGCACCGCAAAACGTCTCTGTTCTAATGTTTTTTGTAAACTTGACTCAAAAGTATTCATGTTGTTTCTTGTCTGATTCAGGGACGTTTTTTTTAATCGTGCATTTTTTAATTCTTCAGGAGTAATACTTTGCAAGCCTGTAACATTAAAAAATACAAACAATGAGCTCACTATACAAAATATTCTTTTTACAAACATCATCTTTCTACCTTTTATTTTAATCAAAACAAGCTTATTATTATCTCTACTTAAGAGCATAACAAAAACATCCATCAAAATACAAGTAGAAAATAATTTTTTTAAAAAGAAGGATTTTTATGAAAAAAAAGATTATATGTTTAAGCCTATTGTTTCCAAGTTTTCTATTTTCTAGCGTAACGCTTGAAAGTATCGCACAACGAATAAACGCTTTAGAAAGATTAATTGTGCATATACAAGCTCACATAGAACACACAGACGGAGAAATTAAACGATTAACTAAGGTATACGAACAACGATCCAAAAGATCGGCAGAAGCTCAAGAACGACAAGATAGAGAATTACAAGTTTTAGCAAAAAATCAACAAACACTTTTTGATAACATGGCTGCGATTGCCGCAAAACTAGAAAAAATTATCGAACAAACAAACACTCGAATACATATTCTTGAGGAAACGACAGCATTACGCTTTCAGGCAACAGCAGCTTTTTGTCGATCTTCGTTACACCGTTCACAAAGAGAGGTTCTTGCAGAAGAATCAACAGAACACGAGCAAAAAGCAGGAGCTGCAGCTGCTGCTATGATCTCAGCAAGAAGAACGGGTCAACACAGCACTGAGGATTGAAACTTTTAATTACAGTCTTTATTTCGATAAGTTCTTAAAAGCTTTTATTGCATTTTTGCGATGTTTTTGAGATTTTTCATGTCTTGCAAAATTATGAGCCAACAGCGATGCACGACAAGATAAACATTCAAAACGCCTTGGAGCGCGCACAACCCCTCTCACTGCTCTTGCTGATTTTGTTACTCTTTCTGTTTTTGGGTTTACCGCATCAAGAGTCATACTTGCACAACAAAAACTCATTATTAAAATTATATATTTCATACAAACCTTTTTTAAAACTAAAAAATTATTAAAACAAAAAGAGCCGACATTATATCGGCTCTTTTTGTTTATGACAAGATAAAGAACATAAATAAAAAATAAAATTATGCTTAAAATTTACAATTTGACAATAATTATTTATTGGCATAAACTTATAATATATATTTAATATTGTTTTTAATTCTTTGTAAGGAAAGATAAAATTATGAAAAAATACTTAATTTTAATGCTGATCACAATCCCATTTGCTTTAAAAAGTGCAGAAAAAATGTCAAAATTTAATGAACCACCAAAACCTATAAATACAGAATGGATAGATGATCTTATAAAAAGAATGCATAATGAAAGAATTGGAAGACAACTTTTTTATGAAATGAAGGACTTTGATTTAGAGTTGTTTTACTCAAGATTTAAAAACACTCCTGCAAATGGCGAAGTTGGTAGGTTCTTGTTTTCGAATTCTGTTAATTTAAACCTTGAATATTTTTCGAGAAAAGAAAGGCTTAAAAGATAAGACAAGAACAATTTAACTGTTTTTGTATAACGCAAGTAAGAACAAGAATCAACACGTTCGCTTTCCTGAGGCTGCGACTCATCCGTGTAATCATAGACTATCTGGAGCATTCATAATGAGAAATATAATATAAATAATTTTTAAAAAAATTTTCGAACGCTCGTCGTCCTGAGGCGCGATCCAAGCGCCGTGAGGATCCAGGATTTATAAAACAATTTTTTTTACTGTATCATTCATCGCATTATATTTTTTTTACAATCGATTGAATTATGTTGTTCCAAAAAAATAATTGAAGGTTTGAGTAAGATTTTGATTACTTTTTTTATAATCATTAAATTTTTAATTTCAGTAAATTCTGGATCCTCACGGCGCTTGGATCGCGCCTCAGGATGACGAACGACAAAAAGAAACATTATTTTAAGCTGAAAGTTTTATACTCTATAATATAAATAATTATTAAAAATTATTAAAACAAAAAGAGCCGACATTATATCGGCTCTTTTTGTTTATGACAAGATAAAGTTTATTAGTACATTCCTGGCATCCCGCCACCCATTCCGCCACCATGCATCGCAGGAGTAGCTTCTTTATCATCTTTTGGAAGTTCGCAAATGATAGTTTCTGTCGTGATCATCAAACCAGCAATAGATGCTGCATTTTGTAAAGCTGAACGCGTTACTTTTGCAGGATCAACAATGCCAACTTGAAGCATATTCACGTACTGACCAGTCTTTGCATCAAACCCATATTCTGGTTGAGAGTTTCTGACTTTATCAACAATAACAGAACCTTCAAAACCAGCATTCTGAGCTATAATACGAAGTGGCTCTTCAAGCGCGCGACGTACAATATCAACACCGAGTTTTTCATCACCTGTTACTTTAATAGTATCGATAGCTGTTTGAGAACGTAAAAGTGCTATGCCACCGCCAGCAACAATACCTTCTTCAACTGCTGCACGCGTTGCATGCAATGCATCTTCGATACGATCTTTCTTTTCTTTCATTTCTGTTTCGGTAGCTGCACCAACTTTGATAACTGCAACGCCACCAACAAGTTTCGCTAAACGTTCTTGAAGTTTTTCTTTGTCGTAATCAGAAGCTGTGTTTTCGATAAGCATTCTTATCTGAGCAACGCGACCTTTGATAACTTCTGGAGAACCGAGCCCGTCGATAATGGTTGTAGTATCTTTTGTGATTACTACTTTTTTTGCAGAACCAAGATCAGCAAGGGTTAAACCTTCGAGCTTTAATCCCATTTCTTCAGAAACCAACTTGCCATTCGTTAAAACAGCAATATCTTCTAACATAGCTTTACGACGATCACCAAATCCTGGCGCTTTTACCGCTACAACATTCAAAGTTCCACGAATCTTGTTAACGACTAATGTTGCAAGCGCTTCGCCTTCGATATCTTCTGCAATAATTAAAAGTTGTTTTCCTGTTTTTGCAACTTGCTCTAAAATTGGAAGCAAAGATTTCATAGACGTAATCTTTTTTTCATAAAGCAAGATCAATGGATTGTGTAATTCTGTTTCCATCTTTTCAGGATTAGTGACAAAATACGGAGACAAATAACCACGATCAAATTGCATTCCTTCAACAACATCAAGTTCGTTTTCCATGCCTTTTGCTTCTTCAACAGTGATCACGCCATCGCGACCTACACGTTCCATAGCTTGCGCAATTTGTTTACCAATTACGGTATCGCAATTTGCAGAGATAGTTGCAACTTGCTCGATCTCTTCTTTTTTGCTGACTTTGATTGCTGATTTTTTTACATATTCAACAACAACTTCAACAGCTATATCGATCCCGCGCTTTAATTCCATTGGATTAGCGCCAGCAGTAACGTATTTATTACCTTCTCTAAAAATCGCCTGTGCTAAAACAGTCGCGGTTGTGGTACCATCACCTGCAATATCAGCAGTCTTGCTTGCAACTTCTTTAACGAGTTGCGCGCCCATATTTTCGAATTTATCAGTTAAATCAATTTCTTTTGCAACAGTAACACCATCTTTAGTAATCGCAGGAGAACCGAATGATTTATCATATGCTACGTTTCTGCCTCTAGGCCCGAGAGTTACTTTAACTGCATCAGCTAATGTATCGACACCGCGGCGAATTTTTTCGCGAGCTTCGGCGCCAAATAAAATTCTTTTTCCAGACATTTTTTTTTACCTTAACTTAAAAAATCTATAAAAATTTATTGTTCAATAACACCAAGAACATCATCTTCGCGCAATACTAAATGCTTATCATCGATATCTGTTCCAGCATATTTTCCAAAAAAAACAACATCACCTTCTTTAACAAAAAGAGGAATGTTTTTTCCTGATTGGTCAAGCCTGCCTCCTCCGATAGAAAGCACTTTTCCCATTTGCCCTTTTTCTTTTGCGCCTTCAGGAATATACAAACCACCGGCAGTTTTTTCACTTTCTTCTAATCGCTCAACATACAAACGATCATAAAGTGGTCGAATCTTACGAGTCATAGAGATTCCTTTGTATTTAAAATTAAACCAAAAATTTTTTAGCACATATTTTCTGTGCTTATTCTTACTAACAATTTTTATTATAAACCAAAAAAAAAAGAGTACAATTTTTTTATAGCAACTGACTAAGATTTCTTTCTGAAATAAACGTAGATTTTAGGAGTATTTCTTAGGCAACAAGAATCAACAACAGCCCGATCTTGTACTTTCTTTAGCACAACAACCTAAACCATCATTTTTGTCGCAAGATTCTTTACAAGATTTTGAAAAATTTATAGCTTTAGGCTCATATAAATCAAACATATTTCCACTTGGATCTACACACGTTATCATATAACCATGTTCCGCATCAACAAGCTCATTTGCAAACGTAATGCCTTCATTTTTAAAAAATTCATAACTACTTTTTAAATCTTTAATTTCAAAAACAACTCCTGAATGCTGCCCCTCAAAATCTTTATATTCTATTGGACAAAGGCCAATTTTTATATCACCAATTTTTAATTCACACCATTTTTCTGGAACAAAAAAACCAACCGTAAAACCAAGTTTTTTATAAAATTCCATGCTAACTTTTAAATCTTTTTGCATAAAAACAATCATATGCAAACGAGAAACTTTATGGTCCATAAAAATCCTTTAACCGTAAAAATAATATAATTTTTTTAATAAAATCATCGCTTAGAATAATTTATTTACCGATAAAAAGCACATTTAATACGTTGTAATTTTATAAAAAAATAAATACTATACTTTACTGAATTAAAAATTATGCAAAATATTTTTAAGAAAAAAACTAACAATATGAAGAAAGTTTATTATGAAAATCATCAAATTATTAATTGCTTTATTATTCGTTACAACATCGATCTATAGCGGCGACATACCTAAAAAAAAATCCCACAAACAAGCCTCATAAGCATCATCAGTCAAAAGATAGTTGCTGTTAATCAACAAATAAAGATCGAAAAAAATCCCACAAAACTCAAAGATTTGCGATCTATTCTTGCACAATTAAAAACAAGACTTGAAGCCAGAAGAGCTAACAATCGTCAGTACTCAAGCGATTATAGAGCTCGCAGAAAAGCAGAGGGCAAACCATCACGTAAACCAAGGATGACTATATGCCAAAAGCAAAAGACAATAAATACATCAGCCACTTTAGCTCAAGAATTACAAACCACTTAAAAATATTTTTAAACTATTCATTCATAATTTAATAGTATTTGAATAAAACATATAAAAAACATGTATCTGCTGTACAAATAATTATTTATCATATATTCTATAATTAGAAATTTTAAAATATAATTATAAGTGAAATTATGAAGAAATATAAAATAAAAATAATAGCGATAAGTTTGTTGTTGAATTTTATGTTTGTAGCTCAGGCTGCAGGCTCTGAAGATGATACCGCTGACATTCCTGCCTTAATACCATTAGATACTGATATTGCCCGCACTGATATTCCTGCCTTAATACCATTAAGTTTTGGTACTAAATATGGTGAGATATTGCGTGAATTAGCAAGAGCTAATCATGGTCCTGTCCCCGAAACAACCGATATAGACGATACAGATTTTATTCCTGAACCAGCATTTTTAGATGCGAGAGAGCAGTTTGAAGTTTCTGCAGAAGATCTCTTAAAAGAAGTTCCTGCAATAATACCTATTGATACAATTGAATCTCTGTATTTTCACACAAAAAAAGACAATCCTTTCGTAATATTTAATGGATTTAAATGTTTATTAACTTTTTTTCGAAATCACCCAGAATATCCTAAATACTCAAAAATGTTCTGGCATGGGTTACGTCTTCTTAAAAACCATCCAGATTATAAAATTGTCAACCGTCAATTACTGAAACTAACTATAAAACGATCTCTTGAAAAGGATCAAGCAAATAGAAAGCGCAGAGCTAGAGAGCGCAGAGCTGCTCAAGCATCAAAACAACCTGCTGTTCGTGCATTACCGTACCCAAATGCATCTTTATTTGCCGATAAAAAGCACAATTAATACATTGTATTTTTACAAAAAAATAAATACTATACTTTATTGAATTAAAAAATTACAAAAAACATTTCTAAAAAAACAAATCCAACAATATCAAGAAAGTTTATTATGAAAATCGTCAAATTATTAACTGCTTTATTATTCGTTACAACATTGACCTATATCGTCGCCATACCTGAAAAAACCCTCAATTATTCTCAACGATTAGCAAAAAAAATAGCCGATCTTGATGCACGAATAGAAGCTGAAGAAAATGTAAACATGCGCGCAGAATTAGAAGCTCAACGTGATACATGCCAAGCAAAACTTACAACAAGAAAAGCTAGCAATTGCAAAGCCTCAAAAACACATAGAGCTCACAGAATAGCAGAGGGCAAACCATCACGTGAGCCAAAAATTACTATATGCAAATTAAAAGACCTAATAGATGCAATAAATGGTCGATTACAAATTGAAACAAATCACGAAAAAAGACTTGCTCTTCAGAAGAATCAAGAATTTCTAAAAAAACAAATCGAAAAAACAAGAGCCCGTAACCTTAGAGCAAATCAAAAAAGAAAATCAACTAAAAACGCAGCGATACCGGCAGATTTAGCTCAAGAATTACAAACCACTTAAAAATATTTTTAAACTATTCATTCATAATTTAATAGCATTTGAATAAAACATGCAAAAAACATGTATCTGCTATACAAATAATCATTTATCATATATTTTATAATTAAAAATTTTAAAATATAACTATAAGTGAAATTATGAAAAAAAATAAAATAAAAATCATTGCTTTAACTTTATTTTTTAATTTTGCATCTCTGCAATCCGCAACTCCATTCGATAAAAAATTAATTAGAATGCACAATAAAAAAACAAATAATGATAAAGGTTTTTCTCTCTTAAAATCATTAATACAGGAGTTACCAAAGCATGAAAGTCATCCTAACTTTGAAAAAACAATAAAACAATTAAATGCTCGTTTAAAATGTCACAGAAAAAAACCTGAATATAAGGTGCTTTTTACAATATTAAATATTTTGCACATAAAACGTAAAGGAGAACAATCGCATAGCAGAGATCTGCTTATCCCGCATACAGCATTAAAAAAACTGCAATCAAGATCAACTCCCGTAGCTACAACAATTGCGACAGCTCTGGCAGCTCAAGAAGCACCAATAGATATAGATTTAGATAGACCTATAGATTTAGAAGAAATTTCTGAATTAGAATTTTCTTTATCGCTAGGTTCAGCATCAAGTACACATCAAACAGCCAATTTTTTATTGCCTCCTCCATTAGATACACCTCTTCCTACAACAACTCCTACTTTTCAAGAGACAGAAGATGAAGAAGCAGAAAGCACTGTTGCTATATCTTCTGCACTTCGAGCAAAACCTGCAAGAAGATCAATAAAATACCAACAATTAATAGAAGCACTAGAAATAGATGGAATACAAAGCGCTCAAGATATAGCAGACAAAATACCTCTTATAAAAGAACATCATATAAATGATCAAAATATAAGAATTATTATAAACAAGTTAATAAACCATATGAATAAATTTTTTAAAGAAGATCCTAAATATCCTGAAATTTTTGAAACATTAGATGCATTATCAGGTCAAATTAGACGCCAAAGAGCAACAATTTATTCACTAACATATAGACAGAAAAATAAATTTAAAAAATAATAAATATATTTGATACAGCTAAAAACCATCAGCTTAAAATAATGACTTGTCGTCGAGATCGTCATCCTGAGGCGCGATCCAAGCGCCGTGAGGATCCATCAGCCGTCGCGCAAAACGCTATGGCCAGATGTCGCGTCGTAGTGAAACGAAGACTGACAGAATTTACTGAAATTAAAAAGTTAATTATTACCAAAAATTATAAACTCTCAATCTCTTGTTATTCTTATGAAGTAACATAATCGAACTGATTATAAAAATTACGATACAGCAACCCAAAAAATATGCTTTATAAAACCTGGATCCTCACGGCGCTTGGATCGCGCCTCAGGATGACGAGAGTTCGGAAATCTTTTTAAAAATTATTAACTTTTTTATTTCTAAGCTGATGGTGGCATGCTATAATTATTGTTTCTTCATAATTTTTTAAAATAAAATTATACTAAAATGTATAAAATCAGGAGAAAGCAATGAAAAAAATAATTTTATTTTTTAGTTTATTTTGTTATTTAAATCTATTTGCAAGCGTTTATCGCGACATATTAAACGCACGCGGTACTATTTTAAGCAATGGTCAAAATGCTACACCAGCAACCGATTTAGCTGCTTGCACAAAAATGTTAGCTAGTTTTGATAATCAATTGCTTAATTTAGATCGCGATCTTGCAAAACTCGACGCTGTATATAAAAAATAAATGTTCATTATTACTCAAAATGTACGATCTTTGGTAGAAAAAATTACACTCGAATTAGAGCCGTGGTACGAAAGCCGTATGCATGCACAACGAGTTGCCTGGTGGCTTTTAGAAAAACTTACTCAAAAAACCATGGCACAACTAGTTACCACAGATACCATTTCGCTCACGCACAAAGATCATACACTGCTTACAAACTGGATTACTGCGCACACAAAAGAATATTATCCGTTGCAATATATCTTAGGAACAGTACCGTTTGGCAATCTATCTTTGTGTGTTGAACCGCCAACGCTGATTCCAAGGCCAGAAACAGAAGAATGGTGCATTAATCTTCTTAAAAATATGTTGCTGCATCTTCCAAAAGAAACGCCGTTACATATTTTGGATCTTTGCACAGGATCAGGATGCATAGCACTTTTATGCGCACAGTCTTTTCCTGCAGCGACTGTTTGGGCTCTTGATATTGCAGATACTGCTTTACAGCTTGCTAAAAAAAATGCTGAACGTAATAACATCACGAATGTGCGTTTTTTAAAATCTGATCTTTTTAATCAACTGAATAAAGACATTTTGTTCGATATTATTATTTCCAATCCGCCGTACATCGCATCTTCAGTCTGGCATGAACTTTCGCAAACCATCACTCGATGGGAAGATCGAGGTGCCTTAGTTGCTGATAATAACGGCCTCGCACTTATTATTCATATTGTTAATCATGCAACAAAATATCTAAAAAAAGATTCTCTTTTAAAAAAATATGGCCTACCTCGACTAGCTCTAGAAATTGGATACGATCAAAAAAAATACGTTGAAGAATTATTCATTCATGCCGGATTTAATGGTGTAAAAACAATTTCTGATAGTTATAATCGAGATAGGCTTGTAATCGGATTATAAAAAAATTGAATGATTATTTCGTCTTATTCAATTTATGAATTTCTTCAAAAAGATAGTCTGCTTGCCTTAATAATTTCTTCTTTTCATCATTATCACGGCTCCGCATAGAATTCAATGCCATTACTATCATAGATAATGGTTTATGTACTTCCACACCAGCCATTAATCTGTCTATTGGTTCTTCTATTTGTTTTGCTTTTTGAATTGCATCATAAAAAGATTTAAATTCACCTGCTTTAATTTCTTCCTCGATAGCTACTCCTGCGTCAGTGCCTGATAACTGAGCAGCTCCTGCAGCGCTAGCTGACTTTGCATCTGATCCTTCAGCACTTTGCAAAGAAAAAATTGCGAATAATCCTAAAAAAAACATTTTACTCATTTTGTTTTTCATTTATTTTTCCTTATATAAAGCAAAGAATATATTAACAGAGATACACTTTATACATTTTTGACAAAGAAACAAATATGATTACAACATAAGACCATCAATTTAGAAATAAAAAAGTTTTAAAGTATATATCTAAAAATCTTCAACTTAAAACTAATGATTCATCTTCGAGATCGTCATCCTGAGGCGCGATCCAAGCGCCGTGAGGATCCAGGATTTACTGAAATTAAAAAGTTAATTATTACCAAAAATTGCAAACTCTCAAATTCTTATGATTCTTATAAAAAAACATAATCAAACTGATTGTAAAAATATTATAGCCTGAAATTACGATACAGTAACCCAAAAACTATACTTTATAAATCCTGGATCCTCACGGCGCTTGGATCGCGCCTCAGGATGACGAGAATTCGAGAATTTTTTTAAAAATTATTAACTCTTTTATTTCTAAATTGATGGTCTTATGCTGTAGTAATTACTATTTATACAGCTTGCACGTATTTGTTCGATGAATTAAAATAATGATGTATATTTTTTCTTTTTAAAACATAAAACTATAATTCCATGATTCGTATTTTATCATTACAAGATATTCAAAAGATTGCTGCTGGTCAGGTTATTGAGCGCCCTGCGCATATTATAAAAGAATTGGTCGAAAACAGCATCGACGCTGGAGCAACATGTATCGAAATTTCTGTTCATGATGGTGGCAAGTCGCGTATAAAAATTACAGATAATGGCTCTGGTATGTCTTTTCCTGACGCTCGCATGTCTATTCAAAAACATGCAACGAGCAAACTAAAAAGCTTTGATGAACTTGCACACCTTGCTACTTTTGGATTTCGCGGCGAGGCTTTAGCCTGCATTAGCCACGTTACAAACATGACGATTGCAACAAAACAAAAAGACGCTCTTGAAGGAATTGAGCTTATCATTCAAGAAGGTTCTATTATTTCTGAGAAAATAATGAGCAAAAATCATGGCACCACCATTACTGCTGATAACATTTTTTGCACTATTCCTGCACGAAAAAAATTTTTAAAAACAACTGCAACTGAATGGAACCAAATACTCATGCTTTTTAAAGCATTCTGTTTTTCTTATCCTTCAATTCATTTTATCTTGATACATAATGATGCTCCAATCTTTAATTGCCCTTCTTTAACTTCATTACAAGATCGATGCGATCAGCTTTTAGAAACAAATATAACATCACATTTACTTTCTGTTTCGCTTACTACAGAAACTGATATAAAAATTACCGGCTGCATCACTAATCAACAGTATGGCCGCTATGACCGCGCTGGTTTTTATTTTTTTGTTAACAAAAGATATGTTAAAAATTATCAACTTGCTCAAGCTGTAATGCGTGGTTATAACAATACTTTGCGACCACAAAACTATCCTGTTGCTATTATCGATATCACTTTGCATCCAGAACATGTTGATAGTAATACAAATCCTAAAAAAGAAGAAGTTGCTTTTTTATATCCTCATCGTGTTGAACAAGCAATTGCTCAAGCGATCAAAAATACTTTATTGAACACTTCGATAACGCAACTAAATGAGACAATAGCATACAAAAAAACTTTTTATACACCTCTAAATATGCCTCTAAATGCGCCTCATTTTTTTGAAGAGAAAGAGCAATCTGTTTTTGTTCCTCAACACATAGAATTTACAAAACCAGCACCAGATCACTGCATCAGCGAAACGCCTACTTCTATCACAGAACAGATCGATATAACGACATATAAAATTATTGGACAATCTTTGCAAACGTATATTCTTTTAGACCATCCAGAAGGCTTATTGATGATTGATCAACACGCTGCTCATGAACGAATTTTGTACGAAGAAATTGCAACACATTTTAACGCAACAGAAGTTGTTCCTTTGTTGTTTCCGATTATCATTACGCTTACTTTTAACGATATACAATTGCTAGAAAATTATCTTGTATTGTTAGCTCAACATGGAATTATGATTGATGTTTTTGGTAAAGAACAGCTGCGCATCACAGCATTGCCAGTATATGCAAAAGAAGTGCCTTTACAAGAGCTTTTAGATGATCTACTGATTTGGATTACAAAAGAAACTTCTGAAAATTTAGACGATGTTGTAAAAAAAATAACTGAAAAATTACGCGCTCAACTTGCTTGCAAAGCTGCTGTAAAAGCTGGCGACGAACTTACTGTAGCAAAAATGCAAAAACTTATACAAAAATTGCATACCACAAAAAATGCTCATTCATGCCCGCACGGACGGCCGACACAATGGCTGCTTTTTACGCATGATATCGAAAAAAAATTTAAAAGAATTGCCTGATTTTTTTAAATTTTACACTTTAGAAAAATCAAGAAGAACAATACATAAAAGAGCTTCTTGAAGGTAATTTAAAATTACTTTGGAATGATGAAAATGAAATTTGATTATCCTGAAGGTGCAACACCACTCGAACATGATGAAATAAAAAATCTTATACCCTTACACATTACAACTCAAGATCAATTAAATGAATGGGAACAAAAAAATATTTTATGTGCTGAAAATCTTCGGCTTGAAAATAATGATTCATCTTCGAGATCGTCATCCTGAGGCGCGATCCAAGCGCCGTGAGGATCCATCAGCCGTCGCGCAAAGCGCTATGGCCAGATGTCGCGTCGTAGTGAAATGAAGACGGACAGGGTTACTAAAATTAAAAATATAATAATCACAAAAAAATTCTCAATTTTTCATCATATTCAAAATCAGAGTACCACCAGAACGCTAACTTCGACGCGCAAATTTATAAAACACTACTGTTTTAAACCAAAGCAAAAATAGATTAATTTTAAAATATACTTTATAAATCCTGGATCCTCACGGCGCTTGGATCGCGCCTCAGGATGACGAGCATTCGAAAATTTTTTTTAAAAATTATTAATTTTTTTATTTCTAAGCTGATGGCGTTATGCTATACCAGAACAATATACATTCAAGCTTTAAAAAAAGCTGATCAAGGCGATTATAAAGATTTAATTATTTTTTCTAGATCATAAAAGAGAAAAGAGTTTGCACAACAACACAAACTCTTTTCTCTTTTGTAAGATTATTTTTCAGTTAAAGCGCGATAAATAAAACCCATATACAAATAACCAAAAGGCGCAGTAATAACAGACGCTATCGATTGTTGCAAAAGCGACTGATGAACACTCGCTACACCAAATACTCCAAGAAAATTTATGATAACTGCAGAAATTGGCATAATAATGCAGGCTAATAAAAAGAGTGCTCCTAATAATTTAATTCGCATGCCACTAACTAATGTTTGTCCCATCGCAAGTGCCGCACGAATCGTTGTTTGTGGCTTATCAACTAAACAAAAAAGAGGAAAAAGATAACTGACCAACCAATAACCAAATGCTCCTGCTATCACGATCATACTTGTCATGCCCATCATAATACGCATTAGTCCTACGCCAAGAAGATGTTTGATTATCATAACCGCAGGTACTGATAAAAATGCGATACCAACAAGCATAGAAAGTGCATAGAGAAGGATTATTAAAAATGTTCCCATAGCACGAAAAATGACTTTTGTATCTTCTAAAAACAATCCCAAATGTGCGGTATCTTTATCTTTTATGTTCAAAACTATTCTAATGAAACCGCAAAGAACAAAAGCATAGAGCACCCAACAAACAAGAAGCGTAAGAAGCATAATTAACAAAAGATGTTTTGGCGTGTTTTGAAGATGGGCTGATATTTTTTCTAAAACAAAATGCGCTTGTTGCATGACTGGCTGTTCAGCCATATCTAATTTAACGGTAACTTGTTGATATATTTCTAATTTTTGAGCAACCATGCGCGGAACATATTCTCGCACATAATGACTTACGCCAACGACGAGACCTGCTGCTAACAAAACCATCCAATGCTTTACGTATGCAGAGCCAGCAAACCCAACTGCTTGCCTTATCGAAAATTGAGACATATTAAAACTCCTTTTTTAAGTAATTACTAAAATTTTAAAGCTGAGAAAATATTTTTAAAAAAATCAACAAGCGAAGGTGATCCTAATTTTATAAGTCCATAATTTATAAAAAGAAGGCCTAAAACAAGCGTTAAAAGGCGAATAGTAACCCATCCATTACCCATTAAAAAACATAAACCTATCGCTATTAAAATGATCCCTTTACTCTGTTCTATCTTCATACACGTTTTTTCCTTCTGCTTAATAAAAAATTTATAAACATTATTTATTTAAAATAGTACATATACTATCTTCGTAAAAAAATAAAAAGCAAGGAAATGGCATCCCCAAGGAGATTCGAACTCCTGTCTTCGCCGTGAAAGGGCGATGTCCTAGGCCACTGGACGATGGGGACCTCTGGTGAGCCGCGTTGGATTCGAACCAACGACCCACAGCTTAAAAG